>Ga0156077_119_pt4 | contig 8618 bp, 8 predicted proteins | sample RifCSPlowO2_02_FD_107730 | JGI IMG/M metagenome (GOLD analysis project Ga0156077, IMG submission 107730) | Candidatus Roizmanbacteria bacterium RIFCSPLOWO2_02_FULL_43_10 | reverse complement strand
TATGAAAAACCGCATACGCCTCTGGAGGATCTCCTTCTTGCTTTTGATGATGATCTGTCACAATAATGGGCACTCCTTTTTCTGCAGCATAGGCAATCTGCTTGTGACCAACAATTCCGTGATCCACACTGATAATAAGTGATGGATTATGCTGCGCAATTACAGCATCAATGCCTTTTTCAGAAAACCCATAGCCTTCAGTTTTTCGATCTGGAATATAGGGCATAACATCAAATCCAAGCTTTGTAAGACCTTCCCACATAATTGCTCCTCCGGTCACTCCATCAGCATCGTAATCAGAGTAGACCACGATGCGACTCCCATTTTTATGAATTTTTTTTAAAATCGCCATTGTTTTCTTCCACGAAGTTTTGTTGGGAAAAAGGGTAGAGGATGGGATATCACGCGGGTGAGGGGGGTTGAGAAAATGCTTAATATCTGTAATGCCTCGATCCACGAGAATACTTTGAAAGATTTCATCTTCTGTCACACCATCAGAAAACGTGTGTTTTATATTGAGAATAGGAGTTGTGTTGGGCATAGTGCTAAAAATGACTTCTATCATCTTATCACAAGCTGCGAACATGCAGGGGTCGGGCAAGCCGTATAATATACCTATGCCGAAATATATTGATGCTTTCATGCAGATAATTCGCAGTGCTGGTTTCCAAATCTACATTGTTGGAGGACCAGTTCGTGATATGCTTCTGAACAGACCTATTACCAATTGGGATTTTGCAACCAATGCCAAACCCCAAGAAGTATTAAAGCTGTTTCCTGACGCAAAGTATGAGAACGATTACGGCACAGTTCTCGTGCCACTTACCACGGATATTGGAGAAACCACTATTGCAGAAATCACGCCGTTTCGAAAGGAAAGCACCTATTCTGATAGTCGGCATCCCGACACGGTGCAATGGGCAGATTCTATTGAGGAAGATGTTGTCCGACGTGATTTCACAATAAATGCCCTTGCACATGATGGCAAAAATATCATTGACCTTGTTCATGGCCAAGAGGACATTAAGAATGGTATTATCCGCGCAGTTGGCGATCCGGATAAACGTTTTACAGAAGATGCATTGCGACTTTTGCGAGCGATCCGATTTGCATCACAGCTCAGCTTTACTATCGAGCCACATACTCTTTCAGCAGTGTCTCGTCATGCAGAAAAGATTACACACATTTCCTGGGAACGTATAAGGGACGAACTCTTAAAGATTATTACCTCTCCTCACGGTGCGGATGGTGTTATGATGATGCGCTCCACAACACTTTTGAAATACATTCTCCCGGAGCTTGATGATGCTTTTGGGATCGATCAGAAAAGCCCAGAACGTCATCATCAAGATGATGTCGGCACGCACTCTGTGCAAACACTGCGGCATACTCCATCGCCTGATCCTATTGTGCGGCTTGGGGCACTCTTGCATGATATCGGCAAACCAGATACAAGAGCCGTTGACGAACGTGGTATAACCACTTTCTATAATCACGAAATAATTGGCGCTACACTTGCAAACCAGATTGCACATCGGTTGCGGCTTTCAAAAAAGGATCGCCTGCGACTTGTCATGCTTGTTCGTCATCATATGTTTTCTGTGTCAGAGTTACAGACAGATAAGGCGCTGCGACGGTTCATTCGCAAGGTAGGACTGGAAAATGTTGATGGTTTACTTGATATTCGAACAGGAGATCGCGTTGGTTCTGGTGTGCCAGAAACCTCCTGGCGAACAGAACTTTTTAAAAAACGTCTTGTCGATGTGCAACACATGCCGTTTACCATTCATGACCTCAAGATTTCCGGTCACGATGTTATGGAAGCATTGAGCCTGCGACCTGGTCCAGAAGTGGGAAATATTCTCAAAAAGCTGTTTGAAATGGTAGAAAATGAAGAAATTGCAAACGAAAAAGAGGCTCTGATGAAGGCGCTTAAGGTTTTGAGGTAACTTTCAAGCTACAAAAGCCTTTCTTTACCCCTCGTAATGAGGCATCCTGCTGCGATGTGCTGTTTTCCAGGCATTATACCTTTGTGCAGCAACTTCCGGCCCAGCTTGTCCGATTTGCATTACAGGAGCCTCGCGCTGTCTGGCGTCTCTTTTTTGTGCATCCTCAGGTGTGTGTCGCTGAAGATATGATTCGGGAGTCTTAGCCATATCTTTATAACTTAATTAGTATCTTCAAGGATTTCAACATCCTTTATCACAACATCTTTAACTGGCTTGTCGGATTGACCAATTTCTACGTTCTCTATGGCTTTCACAACATCCATACCTTTTGTAACATATCCAAAAATCGTGTGTTTACCATCAAGCCACGGAGTTTCAACTGTTGTAATAAAAAACTGCGAGCCATTGGTATTTGGGCCACGGTTTGCCATCGCCAACATGCCTGGTTTATTAAACTGTAAGGATGCATTGAGCTCATCCTCAAACATATATCCCGGCCCACCAGTTCCGTTACCTAATGGGTCACCACCTTGAATCATAAAATCTTTGATAATCCTGTGGAAAATTGTTCCATCATAAAAATTCTTTTGAGCAAGAAAGATGAAATTGTTGACGGTTTTTGGTGCTTCTTTCGTATAGAGAGTAATGGTTATATTGCCTTTATTCGTTTCCAGAACCGCTGTATACGATTTTGCTACGTTAATGTTCATATCTGGAAATGTCATTTTTTGATCACCCCCTGTCTTTTCCACAGAAGAAGGACTCGGTGTGACTGTGGGAGACGTCTCTTGAGAAAGAGGTTTCTGTGAATTTTTCTGGAGGGCAAAAACGACAACGAGAATCATGATAATCGCGGCAAGGAGGGAGAGTTTTCTATTCATAAGGAGTTATTATATCACAGAACCTCCGGAGTTCGGAAGACCGCCAGGACAAGCTAGAACGAAATAGCGCTTACTATAAGCCCATGCTTGACTCGATTTTGAAGCATTCTGAATGCCCTGTAGTATGTGTACTCGTTGGGCACCTCAGAACTTGCAAACTTAGCTTGACAATCCTTCCACCCATCTATCCCTCTACACTTCCATCCATCTATCCTCCCACACTTCTTGTACAATATATCTATGCTGACTATTTATATTCTCTTCGGTGTTGTCATTGCCTGGATGGCTGTATTAACCTTCCTTACACTTAAGATGGTGACTCACTATAAGCGGTTGACGACACGAACAAAAGAGGGCAGTATTGATCATGTTCTTGATACGTTACTAGGTCATAGTGACAGGCACAGTAAAAACATTGAGGCTTTACAGCAGGCTGTCTCAGGACTGGATCAGGCTCGTCACTCCTATTTTCAAAAGTTCGGCTTTGTAAAATTTAATCCATTCGGAGATAAAATTGCAGGAGAACAGAGTTTCGTGACAGCGATGCTTGATAATAAAGGAAATGGTTTTGTGAAGACGTTTCTTTATACTCGCGACGGAGTACGGGTTTACGTAAAACCTATTAAGGAAGGAAAGGCTGCAGAGTTTGAACTTTCCCAAGAGGAGCAGGAGGCTGTAAGAAGAGCAGCATAATCTTGAAAATTCTCGGAAAATCTTCAGCAATACTTTATAATGGGTTAAACGTTACTAAGATTGGGCTAAAATTTCAGTATGGATAAGCGCTTTGTTGTTGTTGCGGCAATTCTTATGTATGGTATAACTGCATATTTTTCGTATGGGTTTTTTTCGCCTATTATTGCCAAATCTGGTCAAGCTAACACGTCCCTCCCTGTTGCAGATACGGTCATTGAAGCAGAGACGGACAGCGGAGAGTTTACAGGCAAAAAGGACCAGGAGTGTCCACTTAATGGCGAGATGTTGACAGCTCAACACCGCTCCAACTGGGAAAAGCGCCGACCGCTTGGGGTTATGATCGAAAATAGTACAAGCGCTCGTCCTCAGTCAGGGCTCACATCCGCAGATGTCATTTTTGAGTTTGTTGCAGAGGGTGGGATTACCCGTTTTCTATCCGTTTTTTACTGCAAAGATGCTAAATTCGTGGGACCAGTCCGATCAGCACGTATGTATTTCATAAACGAATTGCAGGGTTTTGGAAACTATCCTCTTTACGCTCACGTTGGTGGAGCAAACACACCAGGGCCAGCAAATGCTTTGGGTGAAATCGAGAAACTTGGGTGGGCTAATTATAACGACCTGAATCAATTTTCCATTCCTTATCCAACATATTGGCGCGATTACTCGCGTCTTAAGGATGTTGACACTGAGCATACGATGTACTCATCAACGTCAAAGCTTTGGGGGTTCGCTGCAGAAAAAAGGAGACTCACAGATGTCAACGATGATAAAGAAAAATGGGATGACGGGTTTACAGCGTGGACATTTGCTGATGATGAGTCGAACAAAGGTACTACAACAGCAATTTCGTATGACTTTTGGGCTGGTAAAGCATCTTACTCTGTGTCGTGGACATATGATGCAACAACCAACTCATATATCCGCTCGCACGGCGATAGGGTCGCACATACTGATCTCAATAACAAGCAATCGATCTCTTCAAAAAATCTTATTGTGATGTTTGTGAAAGAGTCAAAAGCACGTGATGGCTACGAGGGTGGACACCTGCTGTATGGAACACAGGGAAAAGGAGACGCTTTAGTTTTCCAAAATGGCGATGTCACGAAAGCAACATGGAAAAAAACAAAGGAGACAGATCTTGTGCGATTCTATGACACATCAGGCGAGGAAATTTCTATGATACGCGGGCAGATATGGATTTCAGGCGTTCCCACAGGTAATACTGTGACTTACTAATATGCTTAAAGATATTATCCCCTCACAAACCCGACGTAAGATTCTTGCGCTCTTTTACCAAAACTTTGGAGAGTCATATCACCTACGACGGGTATGCCGGGAGGTTGAGCAGGAAATAAATGCTGTAAAGCGAGAGCTTGACATCCTAGAAAAGGCCCATATCTTGAAGAAAGAAAAGAGGTTGAATAAATCAATCTATTCTCTCAACACAGCTTATGGACTTTTTGATGAATTTTTGCGTATTTTTGCAAAAGAAGGAGCTCTTGCCCAAAAAATTCTGAGGGAAAAAGGTGTGCTTGGTAAAGTGACTTTTGTTGCCATGTCACTGAAACTTGTGAAAAAAGAATCGCTTAAACCAAGTGAAATTTATATGCTCTTTGTCGGGACCATTGTTGGTCCAGAAATTCAAAAAGTCATACAATCAGTTGAAAAACTATATCCCTTTGAGATAAACTACACGATCATGTCTAAATCTGAGTTCGATTACCGTAAAAAACAGAATGATCCATTCATATGGACATTTCTACGAGAACCAAAGGTCATGATCATAGGCAGCGAATCTGCGTTGATGCTATGAAACTTAGACGCACCATTGCAACGATAGCTCTCTTTCTTCTCCTATTTTTCACTATCTGGATTGATTTACCAGACCGTTACCCCATCAAGGTACATCTCGGATCTTTTAAGATCAATAAAGAACTGCGCACATTTTCTATTAACCTCAAAATTGGGAATATTGCTCTTGCAAAAAAATTCGAGACAAAGCTGGGACTTGATTTACGAGGAGGCAGTCATCTACTTTTTGAAGCGGATACTTCAAAAATTGGCACTGCTGATAAAGAAGATGCTGTTGCGGCAGCACGTGACATTATGGAAAAACGCGTTAACTATTTTGGCGTTTCAGAGCCTCAGGTACAGACGCTTACATCTGGTGGAAAATATCGCATTGCTGTCGATCTACCCGGTATTGAGAACGTACAGGACGCAATAGCCTTAATTGGGACGACTGCACAATTGGAATTTCGGGAAATTGGTGCAGAGGAAGCTAGTAAAGCCGCTGCGCTGCGCGAGCAGATTGCAAAGCAGCCCGAAGCAACAAACGAGGCTCAAAAGTCTTTAAGGCAGCAGCAGGAGTTTATTGCTTTTCTGTCCCAATTTAAGTCAACTGGCCTTAATGGGAGCCATGTAAAAAAGGCTGTCGTACAATACGGCGGTGGCAAAGGTACGCAGGTTGGCCCGACTGTTTTACTGAAATTTAATGAAGGAGGAGCTAAGAAATTTGAAGAGATTACGGGGCGAAATGTGGGGAAGCAACTGGGAATTTTTATAGACGGTTATCCAATCACCCAACCTCCGGTTGTGCAGCAGCAGATTGTCGGCGGTGAGGCTGTCATCACAGGAAATTTCACACTGGATGAAGCAAAACAACTTGCCATTGCTATCAATTCCGGGGCTTTGCCAGTACCCGTTAAGCTTATTGAGCAGCAAAATATCGGCCCGACACTTGGGCAGGAATCTATTCGCAAGAGCGTCTTTGCAGGTCTTGTGGGTCTTTCCTCCGTGATGATTTTTATGACGGTTTACTATGGCAAATTTGGTGTCATTGCAACCGTTGCCCTCCTTATCTATGCACTTATTTCCTATGCTATTATTCGGACAATCCCCGTCGTTCTAACATTGCCTGGCATTGCAGGATTCATACTCTCTGTTGGCATGGCTGTTGATTCAAATATCCTCATTTTTGAGCGAATTAAAGAAGAGCAGCGCAAGGGCAAACCCTTCCACATGGCTATGCGCTTGGGCTTTGGTAAAGCCATGGATGCCATTAAAGATGCCAATATTGCAACTCTTCTGGTCGCCTTTATTCTTTTTAATCCACTCAACTGGGATTTTTTTCCACAATTTGGCATGATTAGGGGCTTTGCACTAACACTTTCCATTGGTGTGCTGACAAGCTTATTTACCGGAATTGTGATCACAAAGCGCATAATGGGAGCAGTATTTCCTGAAAAACCAGCCAAGGGAGTTATAAAGCCTAATGTTCAAAAATCATGATCAATTTTATTAAGTATTCCCGCCTGTATGCGTTGATTTCGATTGTCACAATTCTTCTTGGCTTTTTTGCAATGATGCGATTCGGGCTTAAGCTTTCCATAGATTTTACGGGGGGGAGTGTTGTGTCATATACCTTTCGTAAACCACAGGCAGAGGATGCAATAAGACAGGTTTTCAAGAAGGAGAAGGTCGATATTATCGAAATGTCCCGAAAAAAAGACACAGAAGCGCTTGTTCGCACGAAACCTATGAACGAGAAACAAGAAGTTGATATACGCGCGTCTCTTTCTGCTACGCTGAAAAGGTTCGATTCTGTCGGACCATCTTTGGGCCAGGAAACCGTACGAAAAACTGCAATTGCTTCTCTTGCTGGGATTATTGGAATTCTTTTATATGTATCGTTTACGTTCAAAAGATTCAACTACGGTATTGCTGCGATTGTTGCACTTCTGCATGATATCTGTGTGCTTATAGGTACCTATGCAATTCTTGGCATGCTTGGGGCAGAATTTGACGCCCTTTTTATCACAGCTCTGCTCACCACGATGTCATTTTCTGTCCATGATACCATTGTGGTTTTCGACAAAATTCGAGAGTATCGTAAAACTTCAGGGCTGAGCATTACAGACATTGCCAATCGCTCACTCACTGAAACCATCGTGCGATCCTTGAATAATTCGCTCACCATTGTTTTGATGCTTGTTCCTTTGACATTTATAGGTGGTGAATCACTTCGTTTCTTCGCTGCTGCTCTTTTGATTGGAACTATTACAGGGACATATTCATCGCCTTTCATTGCCACGCCATTGCTGGTTTTTTTTGAGAAACGCCGGAAATAACCCGCATTTTACTTCGTCTGCTATACTGGTCTCATGAAAACTGATGAAGATAAGTTTTCCGCAATATGGCTTTCCCATTCGTCAATTTCCGATTTTTTGACGTGCCCTCAATTGTACTATTACAGCCATGTATACAAGAACCCACGATCCGGAAGGAAAATTACACTTATGAACCCATATTTGGCTCTGGGACAGTCCATTCATACTGTTTTTGATGAAATTGCAGGTTTACCTGTTGAAGAAAGACTTAAGCAGTCACTTGTTGACCGCTTTGAGCATATTTGGCCATCTGTTTCTGGAAAAAAAGGTGGGTTTAGCACTGATAAGCAAGAGCAAGAATATAAAGAGCGTGGCCGCAGTATGTTGCAGAGAATTACGCACAATCCTGGACCAATTATCCGCAAAGCATTAAAGTCAAAACAGGATATCCCATGGTTTTGGTTTTCAGAGAAGGACAACCTGATTCTTTCAGGGAAAATTGACTGGACAGAATATATCGAGGAAACAAACAGTATTCACATTATTGACTTCAAAACTGGCCGCAAACAAGACAGTAACTCCTTGCAATTGCCCATTTACTTACTCCTTGCTACGAAGACACAAACAAGGCCTGTTTCCAAGATGAGCTACTGGTATCTTGACAGGGATGACGGTCTGGAAGAGGTGCCCATTCCAGACTTCGATGATTCATTTGAAAAAGTTATGAAAGTTGGACAGCGGGTTAAGTTGGCTCGACAATTGCATCACTACAAATGCAGCACTGACGAAAAAAATGGCTGCCGCGCTTGTGCACCATATTTTGCTATTGTGCAAGGCAAGGGAGAGTTTGTCGGCATTGGAGAGTTTAATAAGGAAATATATATTCTGCCCGACGAAGAGGTCGCGCTTTAGTTACAACTAGTTACACTAGTTATAACTAGTTGTAACTAGTTGTAACTAAAGCCACCAGCTCCAGCGAAAAC
>Ga0156077_108_pt1 | contig 8660 bp, 14 predicted proteins | sample RifCSPlowO2_02_FD_107730 | JGI IMG/M metagenome (GOLD analysis project Ga0156077, IMG submission 107730) | Candidatus Roizmanbacteria bacterium RIFCSPLOWO2_02_FULL_43_10 | reverse complement strand
TTTTATTAAGCCGAATATTGAGCTCTTTTTCTTTTTCCAGATCCGAGATGTGGATATACACCACAGGAATCTTGTCGATCCCAAGTTCTTTAGCAACTTTTAGCCTGAAATGACCGCCAATAACCACATTTTTTCGTTCGGGAGCATTATTGACAATTATTGGATCAACCAGCCCGAAGCGAGAGATGCTTTCTTTTAACTTCTCAATCGCATCGACGCTCCATTTTCTCGGGTTGTATGGAGCGGGATTCAACTCGGCAACTTCCACATAGTGAACAGCAAGATTGTTTTTATTTTCCATATTTTTATGAAATTTATAATTTTTTGCACAAAAAAAGAGCGACTTCAAGATTTAAGATAAGGATGTATCCTAAATCCCCCATTCGCTCTATTCTGCAAAGGTATCCCAATAGAGAAAACCTACTGTGCTCGGCCTCAAAAGGTCAGCTAATTTAAAAAATAACACATACTTTGTTGCTTGTCAAGAGATAAATTAAACGGGTAGAGATTATACAATTAATTGTCCATTGACAAAAAATCCAAAAGAGTTTACAATCAGTTGACATGCATTTAACACAAGCTAAAATACTGGAGGCTGCGAAGACACATGATGTGTTGACAATCGGTTTACGTCCGCTTGGAAAAATCATCGGTGAAAAGAGTCCTCAGGTAGTCAAACATCACCTCATGCAACTGCAGAAAAAAGGCTTGCTTGTATCGCTTACTGGAGAAGAGATGCTTCAATCTTTAAAATATAGCGCCAAACAGCAACCTTCATTTATTAAAATCCCCATACTCGGAAACGCCAATTGTGGTGAGGCAACCTATTTGGCTGATGAGCGTGTTGAAGGCTATATTACGATCTCGGAGACACTCCTTGAGAAAACACATGACATTTTTGCCCTTATCGCCATGGGTGATTCTATGAATAAGGCTGATATTGGTGGCGACAATATAGAAGAAGGAGACTATATTATCATCGACGCTTCTTATCGAGTCCCGCGCCCCGGCGATTATGTGCTGTCAATCATTGAGGGGTGTGCGAATATAAAGAAATTTTCGCGAACGAAAGATGACAATGTTGCTCTCTTATCAGAATCGTCAGTCAAATATGCTCCAATTTACATCAGTGAAGTGGATCAATTTTTAATTAATGGTAAGGCGTTACAAATTATAAAAGCAATAAATTAAAAAGAGGGGGTGAATAAAATATGACTAATAAAAAACCAGCAAATCAAGGAAAAGCGTGGACTCCGGCGCACGTGAGAACGTTAAGGAATTTAGTTCAAGGAAACACGCCGACTCGTGTAATGGGATTGAAACTTGGAAGAACAGCAGAGGCAATTCAAACAAAAGCGTCAAATATGGGAGTATCGTTAAAACCGGTTAACCAGAGTCCTTATAATAGAAAAAGTAAATAATATGTTATTAAATGATAATAAATTTTTTAAACTGCCTCGTCTTATGGCGGGGTCATTCAATGGACTAGATAGACTAGAAATCCCATATCATATTCTTATCCTAAAAAAGGTGGAGCAACGGGAAGATAACGGTAATATTGGGCTTATTTGTCAGGCTAAAGATGGTCCGGAGGAAAAAAGAGGTGTGATTGTATTCTTAGATGGCGATCGTCCCAAAAAAGACATTTTGTATCGATGGCTTCGACAGCAGATTGGTAACAGTATTGAGACTATTTATAATAGTGAGTTTAATTTTAAAATATGAAAAAATGTCCAGAATGTGGATCAGAAATGTTCAAAAGTATGGAGCCAAAAGTAACTAACCTAGCAAATGTTAATAATAAATTGCCGAACCAAACGGAATTTTGGCGTTGTAATAATGATAATTGTGGGCACAAAGAGAAGGTATGACCGCAGAAGATTTTATTAAGAAGTGGCAGGGTTCTATAAATTACCACGGTTTGCCTACCGTGGGAATTAATGTACAATGGTCTATTATCCCATTGGATTCCAAAGTAGGAGTACTGTCAGGTATAAAAGCATGGGAGCGATTATATCATTGTGTTCCCCCTTGGTTTGAAACACCCCAAACCTTTAGGAATCTTGTTGACACTAAAAATTCTGACTATCAGCAAATTGTTCGAGAAGAAACAGAACAAGGCAAGATTGAATACTACCACACAAAAGGATTACAAGAGCCATTTTTCTGTGTTTTTGCCAGTCAAGATGGATCTTTTAATCTTCTTGGTGATGGTAACCACAGATTTTTAGATTGTATTCATTTAATTCATTATCAGAACCATAATTTTGATGAAGATATAAAAAGAACTTCAGTAGATATTATTTATCTAACTAACTTCGTTGATGTGCTTCGGCCTGACGTTATTTGGAAAACAAATTGGGTCGATATCTAAAAATGAGCGACGAGCAACAAGCTATGCAATATCTAAAAGATAAACAGCAATATATCGACCGCTAGGATCTTCACACGATTGAAGAATGTCTTAATGCAGTAAAAATGGTTCAGGAAGTCTATGAAAAAATCTTAGTCAGTGAAGAACTTAAAGATCTTTCTGAAGAGGAAAAATTAAGAAATGCAAACATCATGCTTCATCGATACCTTTTTGTTATCAAAGGAAAACGATATGAAAAGAAACAGGAAACAATTCAAAAATGGATGGAAGAAGATAAATTAAAACAAGACAAACAAGATTATTCACCTGTGCCGGCAGGAATAGTTTGCCCTCTTTGCGGCGCCTCAATGCACTTCAATTCTTCAAAACACCTCGATTTTACCCATGATAGTCCAATAATGCGAATGATGTTTCTTTTTAAGTGCGGCAAATGCCAGAAACAGCAATGGGTTTATGATGACAGAGAGATACACGTCTCAGAACCTGATCTTTGTCCACAATGCAAAAAAGAAATAGATATCACCGCCAGCAGAAAGGGTAAAGTTATCACGTGGGAACATAAATGCAAAGTGTGTGGCTTTGCAAAAACTGAGGTGAAGGATTTTGGCAAAAAGGATGAGGAGTGGGAAAAGAAACAAGCAGAGTGGAAAAAAGAAGAGGAAGAGGGTAAGAAGCTATTGGAAAAGTATCGAAATGAATATTGTTTATCAGAAAAAGATGGCTTAGAACACGTTGAAACACTCGAGGCATTAGAAGTAGGGCGTGAAGTGTATGAAGAAGAAAAACAAAAATATGATGACAAAGCCTATCAAATAGCTGTAAATCTTAAAAAACTAACAGTTCTTGAGATTGAGAAGCTATTATCAGAACGATTACAAAAGGAAACATATGTCAAATTCACCCTGGATAAACCAGATATGGGTAAATTTGTCACGATTCCCTTTAATGTTTTAGATGCTAATTCAACACGAAAGTCTAGTGCGAGTGAGGCAACACTAAAAAAACTCATAAAAGATACGTTGGAGGATACCAATTGGAGACTGATGAGTGACGGAATACATTATCGACTTGGGTATCTTTCAGGAACCCTCAAAGCGTACGAACATGAAGAAGACTTACTTGCGCTATCCGGAGGGAAAAAAGAAGTAAAGCTTTCCAAAATTGATCCAGAGAAGCGAGCAAAATATATGAGTCATAATTTAGTACAACTGTCAAAAATGTCTGGTAGAGTTGATGGTATTGAAGCAACGCGAAAAAGGAGACTTGAAAAAGAACCTGAAGGATTTTTTCTGAATGATGGTAAGGAAGGGTATACCTGCGGTATTTGTTCTGCAATAGTCCCGGGTGAGAAGACCTGGTGGGATTTACGGGGAATTCGGTGTCCTGATTGCCAACGAAACTTGAAAGAAGGCATTGTCCCGCTTGAGATATTTGAGGACGATCATGGATACGATGTCATCATCAAAAGTTGGAATTTCCGTGATAATCATGGTGTTCATCCATCGAGTATAAAAAAACTTCGTCGAGAAGGGCTATTACATGGGAGGGATTTAAAGCACTCTGACGGAACAGTCTATTACACAATATATCTAGTAAGTGAAAACCAAGAATTTTTGAAAAAGTATCCAAAGAAGCCTACTACAAAAGCAAAATTTGTAAATTCTGGAGATATGAATCGTTATAAACAAAAATAAGTACGAAATAAACATGGGTTTTGAATTTAATGAACAACAGAAGGAATTGATTAAAGAATATCGTGAGTTAATTGCATTTGGATATAAAAAAATTAGCCAGATAGATCTTAATTTTAATAAAGTCAGAGTTAGAAAAAGGGTCTTATATTTTATGATGGGGGCAATGCAAAGCTACTCTGAAAGCATATTAAAACTAATGGGGTCAGAACCTGCCTACGAGAAATCAGGAGAATCTCTACTAAGATCTCAATTTGAGATATCTCTTAACATGAGATTTATTTACTCAAGTCGATCTGAAGACAAAGCTAGATTATTTTTGTCTGATTTAGTGATGCAGTCGACAACTTTCGCAAAAAAACACAAGGAGTTATGGAAAAAATATCCCAAATGGGATTTGGAATTTGGGACAATCAAGAAATCTGATGATTGGGATAAATTTATTTCTGATAATCTAAATCTTCTTAAGAGGCACCAAAACAAACATAAGGACAAGAAGGTTATATTAATGCCAAATTTATATGATAGGACGCTTGCAATAGACAAGTATCTTAAAAAACTTGGCAAACTTTCTGAAAAAAATAGTGCAGAAAAATTCTATATTATCTACTACTCATACTTCTCGCAATCGACGCATCAAAACATATCAGGACTTCTAAGGTTTATGAGAGGTCGCGGTGATATTTTCAAAGATCCATTTTTTGATATAGACTCTAAACCTGAAGATGCTGAAAGGGTTTTACTGATTAGCTATCAACTTTACTTTGCAACACTCCATTTTTTTCTACAGGTATTCAATGTTTATGACAGTAAAGAATATGAGCACTTTAAACAGTATTCAAGGAAAATCTTGAAAGGATAAAATATATCGAATTATATCATCAAGTTCTAGGGACTTTTTATACTGTCTCATTTGTCTCAATTAGCCTGGAGATGATACAATATTGGTAGCATGTTATAAGGACTCACAGGTTCTAGTCCGATACGCTCAGCAAATGAAAATAACAAAAGCAACTAAAGACGATTGGAAGGTAATCCAGCAACTAAACAGCCAGGTTTTCCTAAATGATGAAGATCACGATGATGATTTAGATCTGAGCTGGCCTTTTTCTGAAGCTGGCATCAAGTACTACAAAAACCTTGCAGATGGATCTTATGGCCACTGTCTTATTGTCTGTATCGAGGATGAACCAGTAGGCTATGTTGCTCTTGCGATTAAAGATTTCGGATATCGAAAGAGCAAGTACGTTGAAGTAGAAAACATTGGTGTATGCCCAGAACATCGCTCAAAAGGTATTGGCGAAAGCCTTATCTGTGCATCTGAGGAATGGGCTTTAAAGCAGGGCGCAAAGAAGCTGTATGTAGCTGCTTACTGGAAAAACAAAAAGGCAATCCAGTTTTATAAAAGAAACGGTTTTGAAGAAATCGGTTTAGAATTAGAAAAAGAACTGTAGTTGAAATAATATGTTCCGATATTATCAACCAACCCCAGCACTTTTTATAGCCCCTCACAGCAACACATGATTCTGCATGGAGCTAGGACGTTCGAACTTTTGGTATACTTCTCACATGTCAATCACCAATCAAAGCGTTATTCAAGGATGGTCCAAAGTCACAGATCAAGAGATTGATGCATTTGGAGATAGTGGGGATTTCTTTCGTCAACATCTCCTCAATCCGACTCTTCTTGATCTTCTTGGAGATGTGAACGGGAAAACGATTCTGGATGCAGGGTGTGGAACTGGCTATCTTTCTAGGATGCTTGCAAGAAAAGGCGCCAAGGTCACTGGTGTAGAACCAGGAGAATCAATGTTCAAGTTTGCTGATTCAAAAGAGAAAGAAGCTCCACTTGGAATAACCTATCTGCAAGAAGATCTATCAGAATTTCATTCTGAAGAAAAGTTTGATAGCGTTGTCTCGAATATGGTTTTCATGGATATTCCAAGATATGAAAATGCAATGCACAACTGCATCGATTCTTTGAAGCCCCATGGTTCATTTATCTTTTCAATTTCCCATCCATGTTTTGAAGATGTTGGCGATGAGTGGGAAGACAAAAAACAGGTCGTCGTTAAAGAGTATTTGAAGGTTTATGAAATCAAGCGACATCACGCTTATTCATTTCATAGGCCATTAAGCATCTATATCAATCAAATTATTGAGAATGGTTGTGAGATTGTAAAAATGATTGAACCTAAACTGGATGAAGTTGTTGCACAAGAAAATCCTCGAGGTCAACGGGATGTGCATATACCAAGTTTCGTTATCATTCATGCTGTGAGGAAATAAGTTCTAATAGCGTCCAATTCCCCCAGCAAGCCACTTTAGACCCTCACAGCAATACGTAGTTTTGTACCGAACTAGGACTTTCGAACTTTTGGTATACTCTACCTATGGGAGAATCGGATACTAACGAAGGGTCTGGCCACTATCAATTTGAGGTTCGTGATGGTGGCAATCTTATAGCTATTCAGTTGAAGGGTAACGACTCTGATCAAGATTCACAACTGTGGGCAGATATTGCAGCTCAATTGAATGGAGGTTCTAAATTCGATAGAGAGAGATTCTTAAGAGATGCAGTAGAAGATATGCAGATTGGGACAGAAATCAGACCAGGTGGAGCTTTTGCCATGAGAGTAAATACTAGGAGAGGACCTGATGGACCAATAAGGGAGCTGTGGATACAAGCAAGAAATAATTATGGTGATCCAGAAGCGATTAAAAGATCCAAGATGTTGTAGATATTGCAATTTTGACGCCTTAAAACTAAGAAGGTTAACGAAAAGAGGATGGCTCACGTTATATTGTCAAATAGGTTCTGATGAGTTCCAGTTCTCCCAGCACGAATTTGTAGAGAATACTTGACAACGGACCACTGTGTATATACAACGTAATTACCTATGTTAACTAATATTATATCAATCGGTAATTCTAAAGGAATTCGTATTCCTAAGGTTCTGCTCGAAATGAGCGGACTTGCTAATAAAGTTGAACTAAAAGTAAAGGAAGGAGAGATTAGGGTCATTCCTGCAAAGGTGAATGAGGAGGAAATCAATGACACAATGATTCTATCTGAGAAATCTTTGGAAACTGACTGGAACAAACCAGAAGATGAGGAGGCATGGAAAAGTTTACAGTAGGAAGTGTTGTGCTTGTGTATTTTCCGTTTTCAAATCTTAAAGGGAGTAAAGTTCGCCCTGCATTAGTACTGGCCCAAGTAGAATCCAATAACCTAATACTCTGCCAAATTACCTCCAAGCCTTACTCAAGTAAAACTGCGATAGGTATTACGAAAACTGATTTTGCAAAAGGGAGCTTACCAGTAATAAGCTACGCACGACCAGATAAAATATTTACTGCCGATCCCGCAATCATCAAGGGAAAGACCGGAAACCTTAAATCAAGCAAAAAAAGAATGATTTTAAAAAAGGTACGAGGATTGTTTGCTGAGTAAAAAGGTTTGAATTTTATCCGAGATCGCCTGCAAATTGCTCCACAGCTCCACAATAGACTACCATTTGGTAGAGAACCGAGATATCCGAACTTGATATACTGCCCATATGAACATTCTGAAGCATTTAGCAGGTTTAACGAACTACTTTTACGATTCAACAAACAATAAAATCCCTTACATTCATGTTTATTCCTGCACAGATGGCAAAAAGTTCCATCCGGTGGATGCGAATGGTGAGGGTAAAGCCCGTGTTGACGATGCGGCGCGTGCATGTATATTGGCTTTTGAAATTTATGAATACACCCAAGATAAAACAGCCCTAGAAACAGATTTGAAGTGGATTAAATTTTTAGACTATATGACTGATGATAACAACCTAATGCTGAATTTTATTGATGAAGACAATAATCGAGTTACAAACACGCAATCTTATTATCCTGGTGGAGCATGGTGGAGTTCTAGAGCAAAACATGCCTACGCCAAAGCTTTCGCAGTAACTAAGGATGATGCTTATCTAACAAAATACACTCGCCTGAAAATATCAGAAGCTTTTGATAGTGATATTGCATCAATATTACTTATTGCAGGTATGGAGGCTAATATTGAGGAAGATTTCCAAGATCTTTATACATGAGCTATCTCTTTATTAGAAAGTGTCTCAGTGGATGGATATATGGTTCATAACAGAAATGTTCATGAGATGCATATGTGGGGTTATCATGAATTTGAGGCATATATCATAACTCGGAAAGAAAAGTATAAAAAAATGTTTTTAGATTGTTGCGCGTGGTTTGACGGCAAAAGCCAACTCGGAGAACGTATTTACAATCGTTTAAACGGTGCTTGCCGTGATGGTATTAAAGATGGCAAGTTGTCAAAAGATTGCGGGGCCGAGTCAGCGATCGAAGCTGGAAGTGTAGAATTAAGAAGGATTATTTTACAGGAACAGTCGTTTAAATATTAAAAAAGTTCATCATTCGATGTTTGATATAATCGTCCATATGCTTGACAACGATTCGTCTAGGGAGAACGGCAAACAAGCTGCTGTCGACCAGCAATTCGCAACTGCTCCAGCAACCCAAAGACATCAACACTTAATTGATTTAATTCCAGACAGGCTCAAATTATCTACTACAGAAGA
>Ga0156077_134_pt2 | contig 8666 bp, 11 predicted proteins | sample RifCSPlowO2_02_FD_107730 | JGI IMG/M metagenome (GOLD analysis project Ga0156077, IMG submission 107730) | Candidatus Roizmanbacteria bacterium RIFCSPLOWO2_02_FULL_43_10 | reverse complement strand
GCCTATAAGCCAGGTCTCAGGCACACCTGTGCCAACTTCTGCTTCAGCACAGGCATCATCTGCAACAGCATCTGCGCAGACAACATCCGCACCAACAGCCACACCCACGCTTAAACTCATCGCACAGGTTGCAACAGCAACACCGACAACAGGTGCTGCTAAAAGTAACCAAACGACAACAGCTCCTGCTCAAAGCGGCTCGTCTACATATGCTACATCAACACCTGTGCCGACAATGGCAAAAACACTTCCTGTCACTGGCATTGCAAACTTGACTATTCTGTTCTTTAGCGTAGGGCTTGTGGTCATGATTCTCGGTCTCGCACTCTAATCCAGCTCCTTTTTTGTCTCTGTGGTACTTGCTTCATTTTAGAAATATTTCATTTTCTGACTGTACAATACCTAGTGTGACGCCTGTGCAATCCTTATTATCGTTTATCGCCGATCAACAGCTCCCATCCGGAGGGTTTACTTCAATTTCAACCCATAAATCCCTGAAACATTCCTATCAAACCGTGTTTTTTCCGGCCGTGATTGCTTGCCTCCTGGCACCGCTCAACAAGTATTCAACTGCAAAACAGATTACAGGCAAGATAATTTCTTACTTATTGCAGCAACGGTCAGAAAACTGGACATGGAATTACTGGAACCGCACTGCAGCTCAGTATCAACACATGCCTTATCCTGATGACTGTGATGACACGTTTTGTGCCCTTAGCGCCCTGCAGCTTCATAGGTCTCACATTATTTCCGGCGAGGTACTGGCTAATACTGTCCAACTTTTAACCAGTGTCGAACTTCAGGAAGGAGGGCCCTATAACACGTGGATTGCCTATGATTTGACTGGTACATGGAGAGATATGGATTTTGCCGTGCAAACCAACATCGCATATTTTCTCTCTCTTCATGATATATCTCTGCCAAATCTGGATGGACTTTTTGAGACAGCATGTCGTCAAAAGAAGTGGGATTCAAAATACTATCCCCAGGTATACTCGATCCTGTATTTTTTGTCGCGAATGTATAAAGGAAAGTATTCTAAAAATATCTGTGCTTTTTTGCAGGCCTCACAACGGGCTGATGGGTCATGGGGAAATATGCTTAACAGCGCATTGGCTCTTCTCACATTAAGGAACTTCGGGATTGAAAACAATGATGCCCTTACATGGATGCGCGCGCATCTTGAAGACGCATATAAGCCATGGCCTTTCTGCAAAGATCCGACCATCCATGGAAAAGCATATACGGCAGGTTCAGCCGCTTTAACAGCCGCAGTGTGTGCTGCAGCCCTGGAGCCTTTGCACATTTCAAAAAAAGTAACTCGGTCTTATAACAGCTCACTTGTACCGGCAATCATCTCTACTGTGCCTCCTATTTTCCAAAAACAAGCCCAAGAAGTTTCTGCACGCTACCTTGAAACGAGCGCCGGCTATGCCTGTACACAGATCGCACATGACACCTATAAGGCTCTGGGACAGCCTAAAGCCATTTCGGAGGCCGTGCTTTCAGAACTTGCCAAAGCGCAAGGCCTTGGGTGGCTTGCATATTCACTTTTTGACGAAGTCATTGATGAAAAGCATGTCGAAATGGTTCCTCTTGCCCAGTGTTTATATCGCTACATGCTTGCTATTTTTCAGACATATGGAAGCAGGGGATTTAATGCAGAAGCTTCTGAAATCTATACTCAAATGGACAGTGCACAACAGTGGGAACTTATGCATTGCACCATGCCACAAAAACAGCTTCCAGATTTTCAGGCATATGATGTACTCGCAGAAAAATCTGCTGGATACATGCTCGGCCCGTTAGCTCTCTTGTATCACCTTGGCTTTGAGGCACAATCTAAGGAGATCATTCAAACAAAAAGATTTTTCCATAATTTTCTGATTGCAAAACAATTAGGGGATGATATGCATGACTGGTCAGAGGATCTTAAAGCAAAAAGATTGAATTCTGCAATCACAGAGCCTTCACATCTGAAAAAACATGTGGACTACTTAAAAAATATGTGTGAGATAACAACACGAGAGAGGCAGAAAGCAAAAGATTTTTTGTCACATTATAAAAGAAAGTAGAAGTCATCTCTTTTCCTTCTTCTTGTCGATATTTTCCAGTCCAAGCACTTTTATACCAAAAAACACTACAAGAGCGACAACAATAAAGTCAATGACCACACTTGCAAAGTTTCCCCACATAATTTTTGCTGATCCTATGGCAAGATACGCCTTCGACAAGCCACCTGCAGCCCCAAGAATAATGCCCAGTATGGGATTGATGATATCCTGTACAAGGGAAGCGACAATCTTTGAAACAGCCCCTCCTAGGATAAATCCAACAGCAAGACCCATAACTCCCTGTTCACGGATAAAATCCATGAAACCAGCAAAATACGACTGTGTTTTATCCCTCATATAAGCGTAGTATACTATGCAGATGGTTAAAACGCTTGGATTACTTCTTGCATCAGTGATGCTGATCGCAGGAGTATATTATTTTCGGCAGCAGAGTCAGAAACCAGCACAGGAAATTCACTATCATGCAGGCTATGAAGTCTACAAAGATGGCGCTCTGCAGGATTTTTCAGATTTAAAGTACATGGATATGGAGCCTTGCGTGGAAGGGGAGAAAGAGGAAGAAGAAAAAGAGGAGCATGACCTTGATTTGCACGATGGCATTGGGAATGTTGCTCACGTCCATGGAGAAGGAGTCACCTGGAGAAAACTTTTTGAGTATTTGAAGCAAGATTATCCAGATGCTTCTGTTACTGCATACATGAATGGTGTTAAGCTCGACCAAGTACTGGACAAGAAAATGGATGCCTATGATCGTGGCGTGTTTTTTGTCGGAGAAGACAGTGAGCAACAAAAACACATAGATGAGAGTATGCAACGTATAACAAAGGATTACATTGTGCGTATAGAAAAGAAAGGTGAAAGTTGTACTAAGTAGCTTTTTGCTTATTAAGTTTCCACGAAAGCCCAAATACTGAAAGCATAACGATCTGACACATAATGCATACTGGACAGATCACTTTCAGGATAAAAAGTTCTTGATACCCAAGCCACAGGCAAAATACAAGCCCGAAAGAAGCCATGCCGATTATAAGTTTTGGGAGTTTCTTTATTGCCCCTATAAGAATGAGAATATATCCAGTCAAGCCAATGGCTGCCGTGGGAATACCAAAAGTGTCTTTCAGAGGCCCCGAAATAAGCGCATTACAGTTGATCGTTGCGTTAATAGAGCAAGGTTGAATAGATGGGCTTCCGTATCGTTGCCAGAGAAGGTAGAGCGCCAAACCAATACCGATCACACATAAACCCTTAACATACGTATATAGTTTCTCTGTGGTCATACCGCCATCATTGTATCATAAAAGTATGCTGTTTTTTCAGAAAAGACATCTCGCATTGATTCTGGTTTTTGTGCTATCAACAATAATACTGCTTACCAACCTCAATGGTCAGGATTTTTCACTTGATGAACCAGATACTGTCGCTGTCGCACGCACGATCGGAGAGTTTGGGTATCCGTCTGCCTGGGATGGTAGAGCGCTGATTGATGTGGAAGGCAATTTTACTCAGATTGGAAATCGTTATGTCTGGACCTGGCATCCTTGGCTGCAACATTACTTGGCATATTTTGGCTTGCATGTTTTTGGGAAAGCTCCCGGAGATATCCGCTTGATATTTGCATTTTTTGGTGTGATGACTGTTTTGATGACATACCATATCGCACACGCGCTTTTTAAGAGTAGACTCGTTGCCTTGCTGGTCAGCGTGCAACTTATCTTTTGCCTGCCATTTTTCCTTTACATACGCCAGATTCGCTACTATTCTCCAGCAGCATTCTTTTCCGTTGTTACTTTTTACTTCTTTGTGAAAATTGATCGCCAGAAAAATCTCTCTATCAAAGAAAAGGTGGGATTTCTGCTCTCATATATTCTGTTGTTTCTTTCAAATTACATTATCTGGGTAAGCTCTGCGGTGTTGATTGCGGGAAAACTTGTTTTAAGCAGGCAATGGAAACTTCTTGGGGCAGTCTTTGCCATTAGTATATGCGCAGGAATATGGTTTTTTATTTTTAGACCATATAGCGGCAATGCGGGCCTGTTTGTCGTGCAACCGATAGAGGTATATCATCGGGTTATTACGTACTTGCATTACATTAATAATGTTGTTCTTCCAGCAATAGTTGTTGCAATAGGTCTTATTGCTACGAAGAGGTCAGAGTTAAGAATATTCTTAATATGGATCGGAGTAAAGGTCTTTATGTATGGAACGTTTCAGTCTGCTCAAGGGAGATATATTGTTGACATTATTCCTATTGTTATCATACTTGCGGGTTTTGTCTATCAGCAACTACTCAAAAAGCAACAATTGTTTCTGGTCACTCTTATATTTCTGATCAGTGCTTTTACAAACGTATTTTCTCTTGCCCTTTATCCGCATGAGTGGAAACTGAGGAACGTCCAGTTTTGGCCGCGTGCATATTTTTATGAGCTAACAGGTTCCTATCAAAGCCCCATGCCACAGCTTGGTTCATACTTGAAAGCCCAAGCCCGCCCAGGGGATCTTTTTTTAAGCAATGAGTATCGCTGGTACCTATATCTCTATTCAGATGTCCCACACGCATCAACACTGTGCAAAGATAATCATCTTGCTGGCCCAGCAGGAACAGCTGATATTTCAAAAGTCCGGTGGATCATTATGTTTCGATACAACACACGCCTTATTCAGGATGTGAAAAACCTCTGCGAAGGAGACAAGCTTACTGGCTTCAAGAAAATTCCCATGACATTTTCCTCACGCACTGTGCGGATTAATGACCCCGACATTGTGAACAGGGCTTTTCCACCAATCCCTCTTAGGTCAGATGATATTGAGATTTACGAAAAGTTCTGACGGCTTTTCTGAATATCTGCAAGCAGTTCCTGTTTTAATGCTTCAACGGCTTCTCTGATCTTTTGCTCAGGCTCTTGAATATGTTCCTTGATGATACTCCATGCCCCATCATGGTTTTCCTTTGAAACGTGGTGTATAAATGGCTTTTTATGCTCATCTGGCAAATGAGTTAAAACAACATCCACAACAATATGATGCATCGTTGATTCAAAAACCAGAAGCAAGTGTTTTTTCTCCTCGTCAGAAATATCCAGAAGAGTAAGCTCCTGATGCACATCCTCAAGGCGAACAATGTGTGAATAGAAATGTTTTTTCATGTCGTTTATGATTGTACATCAACAGGACCCAACGGCACATCATTGTGGGGGTCATCAATAAAGAGATACAACACCGGGCCCTTGCCTGATCCGTCAACTCTTTCAAGATGCTTCATCACCTCTGGCGAACCCCCCAAGTGTTTCCCAGTCCACTGCGCAGGACCCGCATCTGCAATATCCGCCACAACCCCTTTGCCATTTTCCGGGTTTACCACGAGCATCTTTCTATATTTGAAAAATTTGTAATGTCCGCTTACATCAGCATGCCACGTTGGTGATAGAAAGGTCGGCACAGCAATATAATACTTTTCGCGCATGATATCCGTTGCTGTCATACTTTCCCTCGAATAAGCAAAATACCCCCATGCGCCACGCCCTGGGGCCATGCCAGATGAGTAAAACGGCGAGCTTTCCTCTGGCGTATTGAAGTGTGAACCCATAGTATCGCCTGGATAGCGCATCAGATGTTGTTCTGCTCCGATAAGTCCATAGCTGCGATTGAGCCGCTTGCCATCCAATCTTGGTTTCACAGACATTCCATAATGTGTGGAAAGGATTTCGGAAATCTGTGCTTCCTGGTCATCGCTGAGAGGTTGGACCTCTGTGGGAAGAATACTTAAGAGTTCCTGGGCTAATTTGGCTTGCAATTGAGCCTGAGTTTCTTTTAAAAGTGGCTTATCCTGCGGTAATGCTTGGGAAAGCAAGCTTATTGGAACAGGCTGTGACATCATAAGCAAACCAGCAACTGATCCAGCAAGTGCTTTCTTTGACTCAAGCTGGAGATGTTCAAGGTAGGGTTTGTGCTTTTCCCAAAGGTCTTTTTGTACAGCCTTATGCTTAGTAGTCCACTTACGCCTAAGATACGCATAATGCAAAGAGGTGCTGTTTTTCTTGTGCGTCGTTTTGTGGAGCATTTTGTTACAACTAGTTGTAACTAGACATGCCTTTTTTAATGAATGTATATGCCCACCTCCAGATCAAAAGGAAGATGATGACATATATTGCACCTTGTGATTTTTCTATGAATGCACCCGGCGCCACATCACTGTCACTAATTGACACAATGAACGCAAGATTGATGAATGCCCATGAAATAAAAGGGGAGATACTCAGCGCAAAAATGAGTGACAGAGCTATAGTAACTCGATGTTTCTGAGTTTTTGTAATAGCCATGCTTCCATTCTATATATACGCGCGCTTCTGATCAAGATTTATTTATGACTTCTCCTTCTAATGTAACGATTATGTAAGAAGGCTCCTGGGGTATGTTATGATGAATGCTTATGGAGGTCGTACAAATGCTTTTGCATGTTGACGTGTATGTCAATACACTCATTCAATTTTTTGGTCCTTGGACATACGTAATTCTCTTTCTTATTATCTTTGCTGAAACAGGGTTAGTTATAACACCTTTTTTGCCTGGTGATTCGCTTTTGTTTGTTATTGGTGCTATGGCAGGAAGTGGCTTTTTGAACATTTTTGCTGTGTACATTACATTATTGGTTGCTGCTATTCTAGGCGATACTGTCAATTATTGGGTTGGGCACCATCTTGGACCCAGGGTTTTCTCCAATGACAATTCACGCCTGTTTAATAAAAAATATCTTGAGAAAACACGTGAATTTTATGCAAAACATGGTGGTAAGACAATTGTTCTGGCTCGTTTTGTGCCCGTTATTCGAACATTTGCCCCATTTGTAGCAGGTATTGGGAATATGGAATATAAAACCTTTGCTTTTTACAATGTCATTGGCGGTTTTTTGTGGATTACAGGACTCACGTATGCGGGATATTTTTTTGGTGGCCTGCCCATTATTAAGAATAATTTCGAATATGCCATTCTTATCATTGTTCTTGTCTCACTTATCCCTGTGGTGATTGAGTATATAAAACACAAACAAGAGTCGCGTGTCTCTAAAAAGCAGTTGGAGCATGCAACATATAAAGATATACAAAAAACATTCAAGGAGGAGCGTTGAGAATAGATTAGAGCCTTTTCTAAGTTCGACTTTAAACCTATAGAGTATGTGATATACTATAAGCTGTATTGTGTGGATCTGCACGCGCTGTATATTCACGCAGTACAAATTTTCAGCACTTTTACACAGGAGGTATGAAGAAGTTTCTGAGGCTGTAGTAAAGGATTTGCCAAGAAATGAGTGCAAGTCTTGTGCCGCAGCCTCAGATCAGAGCTGCTCGAAGAGGAGGAGTTAGTTGCCATGATCGATACCCGAAATTTCGGGCCTGGGAGTTCCCTTTCGGTAATGTTGAACGGGGACAGGCGTGTTCTTGAAGTCACCAGCGCGCTCACTCTAGGAGAGTGGCGAAAGTCTGGCGGAGAATGGAGGCTCACCAGCGAAGAGAGGAGAGCCTACGAGCTGGAAGATGACACTTGGTATCTCGTCCAGGTTGGCGAGGACTGGTACTTGTTCAACCAGTGGCACAGCATCTCGCAGCTCGAGCTTGGGGACATCACCAACGCCGCGAAAGGGTGGGACCAGGCGAGGGATAAACCTAATCCGCCAGAGACCAGCTTCATCCTCTGGAGCGACCCATGGATCATCCGTCGGGTCGGGCGGACAGAAGTCATAAACATCGCAGGCTGGTCTGTTCAAGCCAGCATGTGGGATATCACCGACTGGATCCTCGCCACAGAGCCAGATGGGGACGGCGTCATCTACATCGAGAGCCCAGAAGGCACCAGCAGCGCCTGGGCCTGGATAGGCCGCAAGCTTGAGTTCGATATGCTGCTCTCCACAACAGCGCCGGTACACTGACACATACCTTCTGCAATCCGTGCACAACCCTAGGGGGGGCCGAAAGGCCCCTCCTAAAGACTTCAAAGTAGCTTGTCTATCATTCTTACGACTGTTCTGTATAGCACAAATAGATCCAGTCCAAGACTTGCTTTTCTTGCATAAAGAGCATCAAGGTGATATCGCCTCGTATCGTCCTTTCGTTTACGATTAACAGCAGAATTAAGGCTAAAGATACCTGGTCTTCCAGAGAAATAGTATTCTTCCCATTCATCAGCCCAATCAGGGCACATTCTGTGCAGATGATCAAAAACATATTGAGGAGCCGAACGAATTTCAACGAGAGATAGGTTCTTCCAAACCCACAAAAGCTGTGGAAGCTCTTCAAGTTCAAATTTGCGCATAAACGAGCCCAGTCGTGTGTTTCGAGGGTCTTTATCCTCACCAAAGCGAACTGCGTTGTGCAGATTTGCCCCCATATTTTGATCAGCATCCGGCCTCATACATCTAATTTTGACCACATGAATAGGTTCTCTGTGTTGATCAAGTCTCTGCTGAGTATAAAAACAGCTTCCCCCATCCTCGAGTTTTTTTGCGATTGCCAAAATCGCAATGAGAGGCAGCGCACAAGCTGCCATTGGGAATGCAATAATACGGTCTGTCCTTCGTTTGGCTTCGCTATTGCGGTAAGC
>Ga0156077_109_pt2 | contig 9743 bp, 13 predicted proteins | sample RifCSPlowO2_02_FD_107730 | JGI IMG/M metagenome (GOLD analysis project Ga0156077, IMG submission 107730) | Candidatus Roizmanbacteria bacterium RIFCSPLOWO2_02_FULL_43_10 | reverse complement strand
ATCTCGCACGCCCATGTCAAAGGCAGTTTGCATCATATTTCTTATACCTACTCGTGCCAAAACTTTCACAGCTGGTACATTTAACGAATTAGCAAGGGTAAAGCGATATTGAACAGGCCCACGAAACTTGCCGTCATAATTCACAGGATTATATGATTTTCCACCTTGATTTGGAAATTCCGTAGGCACATCCATAACAAGCGAGCCAGCAGTATACCCTTGTTGCAAGGCTGTAGCGTATGTGAAAGGCTTGACAGCTGAGCCTGGCTGTCTGCGGGCAAGAGCAACATTATATTGTCCAAAATCCTTATCTGTATAATCATACGAGCCAACCATCGCAAGAATATGAGCGTTTTTTGAGTCCAGAGCAACAATGCCCGTGTTAGTCGCGTGAAGACTTTTTATTTTTTGAATTTCAGAGTAGGCAATCTCCTGAGCGCTTTTTTGAATTTTTAGATCAAGCGTTGTCTTAACAGTTATTCCTTCATCCAAAACTTTTGTACCAAATCTTTCTGCAACCAAATCTCGCACATAAAAAACAAATTGTGGCGCCTCAATTGGTAGAGCATTCTTTTTAAAGACAACACTTTCTAAATCAGCTAATGCCTTTTTCTCCTTCTCACGGGTAATGTAGCCATCCTCACGCATACGTCTGAGTACATCCTTTGTTCTGCCTTTATAAGCTCCTGGCGTACCCATGATAGGACTATATACAGATGGCCGTTGTGGGAGGCCCGCTATTATTGCAGATTCTACCAAATTCAAATCTTTTACATTCTTATCAAAGTACCCCTTTGCAGCCGATTCAGCACCCCAAAATGTCCCGCCAAACGGTGACTCATTTAGGTACATCTCGAGTATTTCGTCCTTTGTAAACCGCCGCTCAATTTCTACGGATAAAACAAGCTCTTTTGCCTTGCGACCGATGGTGCGCTCACGTGTGAGAAGCACATTTTTGACCAGCTGCTGTGTCAGCGTTGAACCACCTGCTAATTTGCCCGTTGTTGCAATCTTTAAAAGTGATCGAACATACCCCCAAATAGAAAATCCACTATGTTCGTAAAAGTTTTTGTCCTCAATAGCAATTACCGCATGCTTAAGATCATCCGGTACATCTTCTATCCTAACCGGGATGCGGTTTTTATCTTCAAACATTTCAAATAACACCTTATCGTTTCGATCAACAAAAACTGTTGAAAATCCAGAACTTCGGCGTATTTGACCAGGGGAGGGTAGATCGTGCGTTAGCCAGATGAAGACAATGATTCCCAGCACAAGCGCGGCGGCTGTACCCATCATAAGCCATCTTAGTAGAAGCGTTGATGAGTGGAATTTAAATGGTAAAAAACCTTTCGATCTCCTGACCCTCTTCAATGGTGGTAATGGTTGCATATGGTAAGTATAATACAATTAGGTGAACTAGGTGAACTAGGTGAACTAGGTGAACTAGGTGAACTAGGTGAACTAATTTCGTTGATATGAAAAAAATATTGAGACGTCTTACAAAGCGGGAAACATTTATAAAGGTTTTTATCTTTGTTGCTGGATCAATGCTCATAGCAACCTCGGTTTTGACTATTCTTGCAAGCTCGCTATAATGTGTGAGCATGAAATTGCATGAGATCCCCATTGAATCACTCCCTAAAACTGCAGCGCGCACTGTGAGCCTGCTACACACTCTTGGAGTACATACATACCAGGATCTTATTGATTACTTCCCTTATCGCTACGAGGATTATCGTCCTATCGTGCTCTTACATAATTTGAGTAACTATGTCCACAGCGATGATGGCGATCAATTAAATAAGTCCCTTATCTCGAAGGGAAAGATCACAATCAGAGTTGCGGTCGACCACTTTGATAGTCTTAGAACAAGAAGAGGCATCACAATTCAAAAGGTTAGAATTTCTGATAGTTCAAGCTCATATATTCTCACTCTTTTCAACCAGCCGTATCTTCGTCAAACTTTTCGTGTAGGTACATCTATCCAGCTTTCTGGTACAGTACGACTTAATCAGGGTGAGCCTTTTTTTAACATGGAGGAATATGATGAGTGCACCGAAGGTGATACGGCACTGCACACGGGCCGGCTGGTTGCTATTTATCCCCAAAAACGTGGGATATCTTCAAGGACTATTCGTGAGAAGATTGCACTTGTTTTAGGAGCGTATCCGGATTTTATACCTCAATTCCTTCCTGAGGCAATTCAGAAGAAATTTCAGCTAGTTGCCAGCTCTTTTGCTTATACTCAGATACACTTTCCCGATAATACTGATTCAATTGTTCAGGCTCGTCAAAGAAAAGCTTTTGAGGAATTTTTCTGCGCTCAGTTGTCATGTCTGCTCATTAAGCAAGAGTGGCAAAGGGATCAGGTTCCGTTTATGATGGATGTTCAATCGCGTAGAAAGCCCCTTGCGTTGTTGATTAAAAAATTACCATTCATCCTAACACGTGATCAATCGCAATGTCTTGACCAGGTTTTAGATGACCTGCAAAGGCCCACACCTATGAATAGACTTTTGCAGGGAGATGTTGGCAGTGGAAAAACTATCATTGCCCTTCTGGCAAGCTATGTAATGCATCTTCATGGCCTGCAAACTCTGATTATGGCTCCAACCGATATTCTTGCCCAGCAGCATTACAAGCATTTTTGTGACATTTTTGCGCTTTTACATAAAGAGAATCCAAAGGTGTCTCTTTATACACGTCAATCAAAGCATGACACTCGTAGTGCCCATATCATCATTGGGACACACGCACTTATTGGCAAAGCTTCGGAATTTAAGAATGTGGGTCTTGTTGTTGTTGATGAACAACATAAGTTTGGTGTTGCGCAAAGAGCAGCATTAAAGGATAAAGGCTTGGTACCTCACATGCTCAGCATGACTGCTACACCTATTCCTCGAACTGTTCTTTTAACGTTGTACGGAGAGCTTGATACTTCCGTTATAAAGGAAAAACCAGTGGGTCGACTGAGTATTAAAACATATCCTGTGCCTCCTCAGAAGAGACATGATGCTTACGCCTGGATTGAGAAGGAGATTTTGACAAATACTTCACAGGCATTTATTGTATGCCCCCTTATCGAGCTTTCAGATGCAGAGACATTGCAGGACGTGAAGGCAGCAACAGTCGAGTACGAAAGGTTATCACATGATGTTTTCCCACATTTAAAGCTTGGGTTAATACATGGACGCATGAAGAAAGATGAAAAGGACATGGTCATGCATCAGTTTAAGGAGAGCAAATTGAACATTCTTGTTTCAACATCTGTTGTTGAGGTTGGCATTGATATTCCTCGTGCTACTGTTATTGTTATTGAGGCTGCCGAAAGGTTCGGCATGGCTCAGCTGCATCAATTGCGCGGGCGAGTAGGCCGATCCGACAAGCAATCCTATTGTTTATTATTTTCAGAAAGCGCCTCTGTAAAAATTCTCAATCGCTTGCGCTTATTTTCTAAAACACATGACGGATTTGCTTTAGCTGAGTTTGACCTGAAGAATAGGGGAGGAGGGAACATCTTTGGAACACAACAGCATGGAATGAGTACTTTTAAGGTTGCTCAATGGACTGACACTGACATGATTAAGAAGACACAAATAGCCGCAGAGGAATTTATACATAAGCATAGCAGCTTAGATAGTCACCCCGAACTTAAAAGACAACTTGATATTTATCGTATTAAGGCAATTGCACCAAACTAAACAGCATCTAATGAGTAGACTATAGTCTTAATCTTTGATACAATCCTGTCTTACATGTCACTGCTTTGACAGGTACCTGTCAATATAACTCAATTGTGTGCAGTGAAATAATATTAAGACGCTCTCTACACTTCTATCCCCCTATCCTGTATACTGTCAAATAAGATTTACAGACAAATTTAAAGTATGGCACCAACACCAAAGAAAAAGCACTCCACAATGCGCACAGGTAAACGTCGCGTGACAAAGGGACATATGTTGCCACAGGTTGTGTATGATAAGAATACTGGCCATCCTCGTTTGTCACATAGACACAAGAACGCATAATATTTCACAGAGGCCTAACTCTTAACAAACCTGTAAAGTAATTGGATTTATCAGATTCAGTAGAAACATTAGATGGACAGACGGCACCTTCGCAGGCAGAAGATTATTCAGCAGTTATACACCACCTTTTTTGATCATACCGACGATCAGGAACACCATGAAAAGGTGACTGCTATTTTGCAAAGCGCTTCAGATCTGGATGAAGCCATTCGTGCCTATGCTCCACGATATGAGATTGATAAAATAGCAAAAGTTGACCTTGCAATCCTTAGGCTCGCAGCTTATGAATTGCTTATTGAGAAGCAAGTACCACCAAAAGTTGTTATTAACGAGGCAGTTGAGCTGGCAAAAGAGCTCGGCGGTGATAAGTCACCAAGCTTTATTAACGCTGTCCTTGGCAAAATTTACGAAGAACGCTATGAACCCACACATCAGGAGGACAAGTGATCTCGCAGAATTTGAAAAAACCATTGGGTTTTCGTTTAAAAATAAGGATCTTCTCACAAACGCGCTTGTGCATCGGTCCTATCACAACGAGCACCGAGGGTTTACATTACCGTCAAATGAGAAGTTAGAATTTCTCGGAGACAGTGTATTGTCACTTATTACGTCACTGCATCTGTATACGCAGTATCCAGAATACCAGGAGGGTGATTACACTGACATGAAAGCTTCAATTGTCAACACCTTTCAGCTGTATGAGGCAGCAAAAAAAATCAATCTAGGCTCATACCTGTATCTTTCCAAGGGAGAGCAGGACAACAACGGTCGGGATAATACTTCCATTCTTGCAGATGCTTTTGAAGCAGTTATTGGTGTTATATATATTGAGTTTGGATTCGATGCTGCATATTCATTCGTCAAGAAATTTCTATTTGAAGGTACACTTGATAAAATTGTGGCAGATAAACTTTACCTTCCCGCAAAAAATATTCTGCAGGAGCATTATCAGGATAAATTTAAAAAATTGCCTGCTTATAAAGTCCTAGAGGAATCCGGGCCTGAGCATAACAAAATGTATGAAGTTGGAGTTTATGATGATGATAAGTTGATTGCAACTGGGAGTGGAAAATCAAAAAAGCAAGCAGAAGAGCAAGCTGCCAGCAACGCTTTACAAAAGCTTGGCATATGATATAATCGTGGAAAGGTAGAAGGATAGAAGTATGGAGGGATGGAAGTATAGAGGGATAGAATGGTGGGGGGGGTTAAATGTGAAGATGTGAATCTAGGTTGTCCCCAGTCCACCTAGTTCACCTAGTTCACCTAGTTCACCTAGTTCACCTAGTTCACCTAGTTCACCTAGTTCACCTAATTATAACCAGTTCCGACCATGGCATTACGTATTAAAATCACACGAATAGGCAGGACAAATAACCCAAAGTATCGGGTAATTGTTGCAGAAGCAAAAAGCAAAAGAGATGGAAAGTATATTGATAAAATAGGTTTTTATGACCCCATACCTGACCCTTATATACTTAACATAGATAAGGAAAAACTAGCGTACTGGGTTAAAAATGGTGCTACTTTCACGAAAGGTACTCAACGTTTACTAAGAAAATATCTATGAAGGATGTCCTTGCCTTTCTTATTGAATCTCTCGTTGATAATCCAAAAGAAGTACTTATTGAGGAGGAACATGATGACGATGCGGTCAGGTTTAATCTGACGATTGCAGACAGTGACTACCCGCGCGTCATTGGCAGTCATGGACTTACAATCAAGGCAATTACTGGTCTTGTTCGCACATACCATGCAAAAACATCAGGAGGCAATGAGAGAGTTTTTGTGAATGTTATGCCTCACTGAAATGGATTTTGCTTAGTTGAATAATCAAGGGGAGCTTTGCTCTCATCCGGAGCGTCTTTTCTCACAAAGCCTGACGCTTCAATTTCACGCTGAATGTCCTCTGCCTGTTTTATGAGATTTGCGCTAATAGCAACTGGTTTTTTTGTGTTTACATCAATGCGTCGTGTATGAAAGTGCGCTGTGAAAGATAGTAGACCCTTATCCTGATTAAATGATACCTGAGAGATTGTCATAAAACGCCCTGATTTAAAAACGTGATGTCCAAGAAATTTTCTAAGAGTCTCTATATTGGCATGTGCACGAACGGGGATAGATATTTCCCTAAATGTCTTACCTGCAAACGGGGACGCATATGAATCGATTTCAATAGACGTTATGACCTGGAGGTTATCCAGTGCGTTGAATATAGAAAATTTGTCCTCATCTGAAGGGTAGAGCGCATTCATCGACAAAACAAGGTCCTCAAGATCCTGGGTCGGATAGGATTTTATAGCGTTAGCACGGGCTGAGAGTTCTCCAATTTCTTTATTTGTTTGTGTGAGATCACTGCGCGACTTCATGTATGACGTCATTTGGTAAGGAATAACAGTGATGATCAGGCCTATAAATAGTAAACACGCAATAGCATAGGCAATATGCTGCTTAATGAGACGCAATGTGTATGGACTAATTTTTTTGCTTTTTAAATCCCACATATACTTGAAGTTCTAATTGCTTATTTGGATCTGAATAGGATATTGAGCTCAGCTCAACACCGGTAAATGTTTTCTGAAAGAATGGTTGATCAATGGTGTCAAGAAATCCCGTAAGGGCTTGCGTATGAGGAAAACTCACAACAGCCTGGGCAGTGTACTTATCAAGCAGTATTGACCTCAGTTGCCCTGAATCTGTAGCTTTGGGCACAAAGGCAAGGAATGTTTCAAGTTGCTGAGCATAATCTGGTGTTTGATTAATAATATTATTGATAGCCTTAATTTTTTCCTGTATGAGGAGGATCTGCGCTTCCTTATCCTCCATTTTCTGGATAAGTGCTACGAGAGATTTTTTTTGTTGAACTGCCTCTGAAAGGGACTTCTGGGCATAGTACCCCATGGCAAAAATGATGATAAGCGAAACAAGCGAAATAAATCCGACAAGTACCGTGCCTACCCGAAAAAGATGAAAAAAATCCTCAAGCTTTTTATAATCTCTCTGATTTTGAAGCAAATTAATTTTGATAGTCATGATTACATATCTCCCCCAATGCTCGCTGCAAGAATAGGCCAATCATGAGCAAAGTATTCAGAAACACTGTTTTTCTCAAATGCTAAGTCCAGATTGAGCAGTTCAACAGGGAGACCAATTCCTTCCGAAATCTTCTGTTCCAACCCAGCAAACCTTGATCCTTCTCCAAGTAGGAAGACCTTTGAGATATCCGTCTGGGTTTTTTCCTGTGAGGATACAATAAAACGGTGAATTTCTGCTGTAAACTCGTTAAGAGGGGACGCAAGGATTGAAGAAATGTCAATTGAAGCCTGCTGACTTGTAAATCCCACACGTTCAATAATCTCTTTAATCTGGTCTGTCGTTGCATTAACATTTGCCTGAATATCCTTATAAAAAATGTATTGCCCAATTGTAAAATTATGAACTTGCAGCGGGAGATTGACCGTCATATCATAGAGGTAAATTGATGTTGACGTGTTCCCAAAGTTAATATAAACAGCAATTCCATCAGCAGGCTTTGCAATTTCACTTGCGCGCGAAATAAGGGATAAGAGTGCACTTGTTTCATTTTCAATATTTGTTGGTATAAGACCTGCATCTTCTACAATTTTAACGACGTGATCAATAACAGTCTTTGCTGCAGCAACAAGCAGAATTGATGACTTATTAGTCTTTTTATCCTTGCTGATAATATGGATATCCAGACTCACCTTATCAATAGGAATTGGGATAAATTGATCTGCCTGGTAACGAATTGCTGAGATAAGCTCCTTATCAGTCAAAAGAGGCATTTCAAAAATACGCGTGTAGCTTTGACTATCTGGAATAATAATTTGCACCTCAGTTTTGCGTATTTGAGAATCCGCTATCATCTTACGAAGAAGTTCTGCTGTTTTTGTGGCGTATTCCTGGCTCGTAACAGAATATATATTAAATGGAATCTCGTTATATGCAGCTGATTTCAAAATGAGATGATCTTTCTTGTCCTCAACATCTGAGAGGCTTACATACCTTTCACCTATATGCAGACAGAATGTCGCTTGTGCCATATTTTCAGTATCTGAAAATTGTCGCAATAAGTCAATACGCGCGAAGACGAATTTTTGTTTGATAGTTAAGTGCTGCTTGCTCTTCAGCTCGTGATGTTGAGGCTGCTTGTGAAATCGAGAATGACAAAGCAACAAGTGGTGGACTGAATGGTGTTGCTCTATTGCATGTGAGGGAAAATCCTCCTGACGGAACACTAACTTGCTCGTTTGTCAGGAATGACACGCCTATGCTTGAGCTTTCAGAAGCTATTTTGTTGTCTGAAATATAGAAACGAAATCGATTATCATCTGCATCAACAAAATAGACATCCCCTGATGAATATGAAGATGGAGCAGATGAGCAAATTGCTGACCCATCACTTTGTTGCAATGACAGAGCACGTGTCTTTATGAGGTTTTGCATGATAGATAAGGCTGTATCACCATTTCTCTTCACATTATGCAATACATATACTTTCAATTGAGCCCTGCTGGTAGCTAGAAAAATACTAAACCCAAGAGGAAGGATAATAACCAGTATGCCCAAAACCAGAATAACCTCCAGCAGTGTAAATCCTTTGCTTCTCATTCCCATCGAGAAAATGTTGTAATCAGTGGCACCTCAAAAACATTAGGACCATCTTTCCAGAATACGGAGATTGATACGTCAATTCTTGAGCCATTTACAGTCAGAACTGCCTCCCTTTTAAAATTCTGAAGAGAGTAATCATCTGCTTCACACGCCTGATTACTGTCCCAGCATGTTCCAGATGCATCACACGTTGCTATATCCTCATTAAAACAAAATGTCCCAGAGCGGGCTGAAAATGTTGCCCAATCATTTTCCTTTTCTCCTCGCATCCACTCTTGAAGTTCCTCTGCTGCATGTGTCGAAAGGATTTTTCTCTGACTATAAATTGTCTGTTTCAGCGACTGTGTTGTAGCAAAGACTATGGCAAGCATCACTGTTGTCAGTATTGCTGTGAACATAACAACCTCAAGCATCGTTACACCTTGGTATTGTCTTGGATGTTTCATAATACTTAAGGGCAGCTACAGTTTGCGCCTGAAGTAATGGTGTCCTTCAGATTACCTGACTGATCAAATGATAGTTTCGCGCAGGCGTCTGTCGAGTTTTGCAAAAGGATGAGACATGTTGACCCGTTGACACCTGTCCCAAAGGGTTCATAATTAATTAAGAAATTCCCGCTGGCAAGTGAGTATCCTTCCGGAAAGGTATATGCTGTCTGAGATGGACATCCTGCAGGTAGAACTTCAAGCTCAATAGTATCACCAGGTTGAGTTGCGAAGACAGAAAAAAATCCTTCGAACGTATCGCAAGGTTTCTCACCAGCTATGGTTTGCGTACGTGCAAGATCGAAGTAGCTTATTGCCTTTTTTGTTTCTGCCTCTAATTGTTTCCGGACGTTGAAATTTGAATATGCTACTTTTCCGGCAAGTGCAAGGAGAGTCGTTACCATAATGACAATGAGAATCTCAAGGTATGTAAATCCACTACTTTTTCCCATATGAACCAAGACAGTAATTACACCCAAAACCGGAACCTTCTTGGCCACATGAATCTCCTCCCGGAGAGGACTGACAAGCCAGGTCCTCAGCCCGCGTTAACTCTGTTGCCAGAGTATAGTCATCGCCGACAGTTGTGTAAAAG
>Ga0156077_146_pt1 | contig 10052 bp, 9 predicted proteins | sample RifCSPlowO2_02_FD_107730 | JGI IMG/M metagenome (GOLD analysis project Ga0156077, IMG submission 107730) | Candidatus Roizmanbacteria bacterium RIFCSPLOWO2_02_FULL_43_10 | reverse complement strand
AGTTGTTGTAAATGGAAAGTGATAGAGTGAGGACAATTCGGAAACGGACAAAACGGGACTGTTGGTACCAAATAGCAGACGGTTGTGAAACGTGAAATAGAGTAGTTTTCTGATAAAAGAAAGCTTGTATATAAAAGGTAGCCATATCTTCTGTTTAATCATTTGATCAGGTGTGGAAAAAGTCTGTAGTGATGAAGTAATACCTTTTACCCGTGCTTGGATCATGTCAGAACTTTTGCCTGCGATAAATAGCCGCAGGTTGAATTCAAACAGTGGTTGATTAATTTTACTTGCAATCTTTTTATGCAGCTCTTGTTTGGCTTCTCCTAACTCATGTAGTGCTTTTTTCTTGGGTTCTTCAAGGAGCCAGTTGTGATTTGATGCATTTTTGCTATCCACAGGAACAATAAATTCAAGCAGACCGCAGAATAATAACCATGCGCTACCCAGTACCAGCTGCACTATTCGCATGAGTGCTTTCATAACAGAAACAGATATGCCATTATTCATTTCTCCCAAAATATCAATGTCTTTATCCATAAGCGTTTTCAATCGGTGAATATGGTTCACAACAGACCCATGCGTACTATCTGACACAGGAGTACACACAAGCTGTAGTGCAATCAGTTCATCATGTTGTAACTTGGTCATCTGTCCGGTGAGATAGCCAATCGGATCATATTCATTCAGTTTGGTATGTTCTTGTAGCGGAATAACAAATGACTTTAACAGTTTGAACTTTCGTATTGTCCATTCCTTAGAAGAAATGTCTATATATGCTCTAGGAAGATAATCGTCAATCTCTCGTATCTCAATTCCAGCGATATGTGATCGCAACACTTTTTGAATAACAGTTGTATCACTACGCGGTATTTTCAGTACATATCGAATACCATTTTCTTTAGTAGCAACTAATTCACAACTAATTGTTTGCTTGATGCCAAGCAGTCTGTCAATCAGAGGTCTATTTCGTTCCAGAGAATGAATGGCGGTGAACAACTGGTTGGTAGAAAATGCACTTTGTTGTGTGTGATACGTAGGTTTTACCTCAAGAAATACAGAGTGCCTACTTAAGATTCTTTTTATTTTTATGTACTGCAGGAGGAGAAGTATTGTTAAAAGAAACACGAATAGTAACAGAAGGTATGGCAAGGAAGATTGTTGGAGTAATGAAGAGTAATTAATTGCAAAAAGCGGTGCAAGATAGTCCGGGAATGCGCTTGAGAGATCTGATATTGCAAATTGGGTTGACATAGGCAATATAGCTTATTCTGATAAGCTATGTAAGGTGGAAGTATATCAAAAAGGGTCAAGGAAGTAAAGCTATAGCTTGCTCTAAAGCTTTATTGTAATATGGAGTTTTTCAGTTATTCTTCTGAGTGTGGCAACCGATGGAATTTTTTCTCCTCTTTCAAGACGAGCATAGTAATTGTCATTAATTTCAAGTAGTTCGGCCATTTGGACTTGAGTTAACTTTTTCTTGAGTCGAACTGCTTTTAACTGTTTATCTAATTGTTCTTTTTTATTGTTTCCCATATTTCTAGTATATCATATAAGCCTAAATAATACTATGGGTCGCTATCTATCACATCTAATTTACCTCTTGACACTATCCATGTTGTGGATATATACTATCCATAGTATGGATAGTTCATTATAACGAAAACTATGGAATTTACTCAAGCGTTACCATTAAATATTAATCAAGAATCTGAAAACAAAAACATCGTTCCCTCTCAATCTCAGACTCCTACTCCACATTCTAATGTTAAACCCACATTAAAACAAGATACAACCGCAGCTCTTCTTAGCCAAATTTTCCCCGAGCAAAACCGCGAAGATAAAACTATTAAGCAAGCACGAGTCATCTTAGGCGGTTTACTCGAAAAATTCTCAACAGATGAATTGCAAGAAACAGTTATTCTACTTCAATATTTAACCGAATCATGGCTTGACATGTATGAGAGAGAACTTTTCGATGAAATGACGCTTAATGAATTATTAAATTTAGGATAACTATGGATTTATATAACAAACCAAATAATGGGCAAGCGATTCTCAAGAGAGCAGTTATATATTTACGAGTTTCAACCGAGGAACAGGTTGAAAACTATTCTCTTGATACGCAGGAAGATATATGTCGCAAAGAAGCGATAAAAAGAGGGTATGAGATTCTTATGATTTTCCGAGAGGAAGGAAGATCAGCAAAGAGTATTGTAGGAAGGCCTGTTTTGATCAATTTACTTGAATATTGTCGGAAAAATAAAGAACAAATTAGTGCCGTATTTGTTTATCGAATTGATCGTATCTCCCGACAAACATCGGATTATTTAGCTATTAGAAAGAAGCTTGCCGAAAATGGCGTTAATATACTTTCTGCCAGTGAGCCTACTGGCGATAGTCCAACTGAGAAACTTGTTGAAACAATCTTAGCTGGATTTGCACAACTCGACAATGACATACGAGGTGAACGGGCTCGAAATGGGTTGCGGGCACGATTTTTATCAGGACTCATTAGTTCACCTCCTCCATGTGGATATATTTTGAAAAGTGGGTATGCAGTCAAGGATCCAGAGACATATGACAAAATGAAAAAAGCATGGGATTTAATGACTACAGGGACGAAGAGTATTAAGGAAATGAAGAATATTATGAATATGTGGGGAATGCGCAAGAAAACGGGTACGAGGGTGCACGAAATATCAATTTCTACACTTCATAGAATATTTCGATCGAAATTTTACATGGGAATACTCGTCTCACGCAGAAATCCAGATGAAGTACGCGGACAACATACGCCAATGATTTCAGAGCAGCAGTTTTACAGGGTACAAGCCATTTTAGATGGTAGAAATCCCAATAAGATAGCATTAGCTCATCGAATGCGCGATAATCCTACATTTCCGCTTCGTCGATTTGCAAAATGCGGCAAGTGTGGTGCAGCAATGTCTGGCGCATGGAGTAAGGGACGGACTGCAAAATATGCCTATTACCGATGCAGTAAGTTGTGTACAGGAACATCTATAAGGGTTGCCGTTTTAGAAGATGATTTATTAATCTTGTTGAAACGTATAACACCAACCGAAGAATGTTTAGAGCTATGCATTAATTTTATTCAGACCCAATATTATAGACGACTGTCACGATTGCAAAAATTACGAAATGAAGCAGATGGTGAAATAGCAAAACTGTATGAAATACGAAAGCAATTAGTTGAGAAAAATCTCTCCGGTGTTTATTCTGACGAAATATTTAAAGAGCAACAAGCTATGATTGAGGATAAAATCTTAAAAGCTCAGATAGCAAAACACGATGAAACATTCCAGAAATACGATGTTACTAAGATCACTGATTTTATGAAAACACTGATGGCAGATTTGGCAGAATCGTACAAACGATCGGATATTAGCCAGAAAAAGGCACTACTTGGTTCGATTTTCCCATCAGGGGTAGTCTGGAGCTATCCAGGCATATCGAACCCACAGATTAGACCGATATATCAATCTATATCCTCTGCTGGTGAGGGTGGCATCTCATTGGGCGGAGAGGGTGGGATTCGAACCCACGGGGGCTATAAACCCCACAGGTTTTCAAGACCTGCGCGATCGACCGCTCTGCCACCTCTCCAATGAAACAGAAGTATAGAAGCGTATACGCATAGAAGAATAGTAACACCAACCCATCTATCCATCTATCCATCTATCCATCTGTCCATCTATCCCGCATGTTATTGTACCGCACTACGACTAATATTCCAATGCGCACGCTCAAACAAAAAATTCCGTTACGATCTTCGTTAAAATCTTCACGAACAACATCGGGTTTCCCTGAGTTTGCTAAATTGCATAGACCTATAGTCGAACAGCATATCATTGATGCCTTCTTAATGTGCATGAGTAATCCTAAAACAGGGGATGGGTACCATAGATACCAAAAGCTGCAGGCATTTTCACTTAAGGGAAAGCTCCTGCGGGGTGTTTTTGTTATTTTAGCCGAGAGTCTATACAAAAACAAACCTTCACAGCAAGCGTATCAGCTTGCATCGGCAATTGAAATTGCTCATTCAGGCCTTCTTGTACATGACGATATCATTGATAATGACTACTTAAGACGTGGGAACAAAACAATTTTTGCTCAATACATCGAAGATGGTCAAAATCACAAGTCCTCACGTGCAGAGGATTTCGGAAAGTCTATGGGGATTATAGCTGGTGATATCGGTATTTTCCTTGCCTCAAGCATCATCAGCAATCTTGCTCTTAACGCTGCGAAGAAATCTAATGTTGTGAATGAGTTCAATGTCCATATGCAGGGAGTCTGTTATGGTGAGATGATTGATATAGAGTTTGGAATGGTTCCAACAGAGCCTCGTGAATCAAAGATTATTGAAATGTTTAAATTGAAAACGAGTGGCTATACCTTTGAACTTCCGCTCGTATGTGGAGCACTACTTGCTGACGCTCCGCAACAAGACATTAATTGTTTAAGAAACATGGCTGGAAATCTTGGAATAGCATTTCAAATTAAAGATGATGAGCTGGGTCTCTTCGGCGATTCTTCTAAAACAGGAAAGCCAGTAGGAGCAGATATTATCCAGAACAAGAAAACCTTATTTAGGGCACGACTTTTTCAAAAAGCATCAAAAGGAGATATGAAGAAGTTGCAGAGGTACTTTGGCAATGTGTCACTATCACCAACTCAGGTGGCAGAGATATGTCAGATGATTCGCGCATACGGCATTCTAGGCGAGCTTCAGATTATGGTGGAAAAACTCTCTAAAGATGCCAAACGGGCAATTTCAATGATGAGCATTTCGCATGAGGGGAAAGATATGCTTTATGATCTTGTAGACTACAATGCTGCCCGTGCTGTGTAGTAGCATATATAACACGAATGGCAATATATGCATTGCAAAGGATGATTGAAGAAGGGTTTATTGTTCAAAATGCAGGGCAATACCACATTACATAATCTGACCCAGTTTAAATAACTTTTTTGACGAGTCTCTGTGTGTCTCAAAAAGATCTGACCCAAATCTAATTTGTTTCTTTTCATAAAGAGGGTAAATTGCCCGCAGACGCGCTTTTAGAATTTTTTCATGATCAAATAACTGCTCTTGCACAAGACTAGCTTTATGCAGGTGATACAGTGTGCACCCGGTTGTCCGATATAACTCACCTGGTTTATAGAGAGATGTAAAAGCATTTTTCACGAGCGAACGGATAAGATAAGGGTACTCAACTGGTTGTGGTAAGGGAACCTCGATGGTGTAGTAATGAAATGATTGGGTTTTTAATAAAAGTGAAAGCCCTTCTACCTGATACCCAAGTTTGCGTGCCTTGCTAAACGCAGACTCAATGTGATGAAAAATACGCGAGAGTAGCAGTTGGGGATTAGTGGTCGGCGGTGTCAACGTCCTTGTTTTTTGGATAGATTGATACTCTGTTTTAGGTCCAATACTTAAGCCAAATTGGGCAACACCCTGGAGCTCGTACCATGTTTGTATAACAGGCTTTGGGAAGTGTGAGATGAGAATAATCTTGCTTGTCTGCACAAAATCTTCTGCCGTATATATACCCAAAGCTTTCAATCGTACAGCAAGTCGTGGCCCAATGCCCCAGATATCTTGCACACATATTTGCGTCCTATATTCAGAAACATTTTGAGATGTTAACATCAAAAATCCTGATGGTTTATAAAAAGACGAAGCAATTTTAGCAATTGTTTTTGTTGAACCAATGCCAACAGAAACAGTTATTCCAAGGGCAGTCTCAATCTCCTGCTTGATCCTGCGTCCTAAACCTTCATAACTTTCCTGATGCATATGGTCAAGACCAGTCATATCAGCAAACACTTCATCAATAGAATACCGCTCAACATATGGGCTATAGGAACTTACAATATCAGCAATGCGATTTGAAAATAATTGATAGATACGATAGTCGGATGAAGCAATGATGCAGCCTGGACAGAGGCGTTTTACCTGCGAAATCAACATTCCACGCTTCACGCCGTATGCTTTCGCTTCATAAGAAAAGGCTGTTGCAATACCTCGCTCGTATCCAATCACAACAGGTCTTCCTCGTGCCTCAGCGTGGGTTGCCTGATACACAGAGGCAAAAAACGCATCACCATCAATGTGGAGCAGAGTTTTTGTAGATCCCATGCTCCTATAATAGTGAACACATGTTCACTTTACAAGAAGGACGTTTTACCCATTTTTGCGTTATAATGCAATGGGAGGCAGGGAATAGATCACTTGTTGCGTATGAAATATGTTTTCCTCCATATGCAGACGGGCGGTTTGACAACATTTTAGAATGGGAGCGGAAGACGGGATTCGAACCCGCGACCTTTTCCTTGGCAAGGAAACGCTCTACCAACTGAGCTACTCCCGCATATGTAAGGTTATTATATCACCCGTAGAAAGTGATGTGAAGCTCGGCAAAGTTGGTATACTAAGTGAGATGGTGTCTAATTCTCTTTTCAATAAGTTACGTGTACTGTCTGTACAACAACGAGGGCTATTTATTATCGCTACATTAACAGTATTCATAGGGATAGCGGCTTTAAGCTATTTCACAGGCAAAAACACCCTAATGAGGAATACTTTTCTTAACGTAACACCATATCCAACTGTTTCGCAAGAGTATACTTCTGTGACACAAGTTCCACCATCAGTGCGAGGAATACCACGTGATCTACAAAAGTGTCTTGATGAAATAGCTACCAAACGCGATAATATATACAAAGAATTCTGTGACCGATGGAAAGTAACCAATAACTCAGAAGATTGTCCAGGGATGGACGAAATAGATGATCCGTTCAAGGAATGTTATGTCAAATTTGGGTATCCAACAACAACCCCGCCAAAACTTCTCTTCAGGGGAACGTCAGAGACTGTAACGTGCCCAGCTGGATACTCTAAAACCTGTGAGAAGGGAATATGCGAATGTTATTGACAAATGAATACCACGAGAGATAAATTCATTTACAATTTCTTCCTAAGTTGCCTTACAGATTGTGGCAAGGCTCAGAGTCGAACTGAGATCTCACGTTTTTCAGACGCGCGCCGTGACCACCTTGGCTACCTTGCCTCTTAAGAAGCCTTACGACGGTATTATACTAAATATCCTTAGCGAGTTGGGCGTCATGAATTTTATACATCTTCCGTTTTGCAAGAATGCGCATAATTTTTTCAGAACCATAGCCTACTGCTGCCAGAATAAGCACATACACAAAATTGGCAATCTTAAATTCAGGAACTTTCTGAGAGATGAGCGTGAGGACTGTTGCACCAACGCCAATTGACGTCACAACTGTGAGATTCTTCACTGAGCTTTCTGTGCTTTTTGCCTGAATGGCACTGAAGAGATTAAGAGCAGAAAGCACATAACTTTTAGTAAGTGCCCATAGGTCTTTAATATATTCCAAGGTATTGATAAGAGTTTCATGTTTGAAATCAAGAACATCTCGTAATTGATCATATTTCTTACTGGTTTTAAACAAAGTCTGACGTGTATGAACATACGTATCCATCTGATTAATCCGTGCCTCAATAAAGTTAATGGTTTTTTCATAACTCTCGATGCGCTCTTTGAATGCTCCAACTTCACTTCCGCGAATTGTCCCACGCTCCTTTACTTCAGCAATTTTCTCCCAAATATTTCTATGCAAATTAAGATACCGATGCAATTGTCCCTTGAATTCCCGAATAAAAATCTGTTCCTCTACGAATGATTCAATAGTCTCAATATGTTCTGAAATGTTGTTAATGATATACAACTTGTCTCCTCGATAAATTTCCAGCTCTTTTTTTCGAACGTCTAGGTATTTTTGTTGGTGAAAGTGCATGAGCACCTCCTCGATATCCTGAATGTGAGCCTTATGGAAGAGTATGAAGTAAGGATAGATAGTCTTTATCTGTGCAAGTTCTTTAGGCACAGGGGCGCCCAAACTGAAAATGTAACTTATACCCGGGGAAAGTTTTTTTTCGTAGAAATTGCGTAGCAGATCAATATCATCATCGAAAGTATGTTCGCTTCGAGTAGATAGCACCATAAGTCCATCCTCAAAAATTTTTACATGTATGCCATACTCTGTTTTAAGATCGATATAATCAAGAGGCCCAAGGATGACCTGAACTGCAATAATGCCTATTGCCTTCCGCAATTCCTTAAGCTTCTCTTTATCAAGATCAAGTGGCGATGCCCCGTCTCTTAAAAAGTCATATATCTCTGAAAGATGCAAAGTAGTTCGCTGGAACCACCCGCCAATGTAAATCTTCTGAGCGCGAATCATATATATCAATCAGTATAGAGTATTTTGCGAAGTTTTTGAGATTTTAAATGTGGGCGTGGATGGATTCGAACCATCGACCCCTACTTTATAAGAGTAGTGCTACTAACCACTGAGCTACACGCCCGATAAGGATATTATAGCAGGGAGAGTCTTCTAGAACTATACAAAGCCTGGTGCATGACTAACAGGGCCGGCCTCAATAGCAAGAATGTGGCTAATCTCAAGGAGAGTCATCGTTTCTGCGAAGCCCAACTCCATACCAGAATGAGTAAGCGAGTCAATAAGACCATACATTCTACACAAAATTCCCCACATTATCTCAGGATGTAATGAGTGAATCCAACTCGTTTCTACATGTGCAAAAGGCAGGTTCGCATACTTTTGGCTATTAATTGTGATCAAACTGGCTGCGCGCATCTCTGCAAGACGTGCGAGTGCTATCCGGTATAGAGCATAAGCATCAGAATAATCCTGGCTTGGGTGGATATCAGTACCTACCGTGTGTTGTGCAAAAAACTCATCAAAAAAGTTTCGCTGTGGGGGAGGCAGCAATTCCAAAATTCTACCGACATTAACGCGCATAGTGTCCAGATCATCAAGCCGAAGCTGCAATAAAAGCCCAAAATGGATATCTGCCAGGTGCTTGCGTAGCATTCTGATATTGGGGCTATCTTGAGGAGGTATGTAACTACCTGGAAACTCAGGGTTTCCTACCGGAACACGCAAGAGCAAGCCGATAGCTCCCGATAATGCCGGAGCGATCTGGGTGAAAACTTTGCTTTCTGAATGGATTTTTCTATCTACCATGATTTATATAGCCACCGTAAAACAAAATGATACTATTCTAGACTCAAAAACATGGCATCTTGTTTTGCGGTGGCTATAAGATGGACATTGTAGCAGAAAATCTACCAAGTGGGGTGAGGGCAGTGTTGTAGTGATGCGTACTCAAGATTGACGAACAAGAGAGCAGCGTTGAAGCCCACCCCATAGTAATATCGAATCCTATCTAGGCCGCTGGGGCGGTCTTCCGAACTCCGGAGGTTGCGCACCTGGCAGGAATCGAACCCGCATCTTAGGCTCCGGAAGCCCACATTCTATCCATTAAACTACAGGTGCAAGAAAAGTAAACTAAAGCCAAGGGCAATGCGGTAAAATGCAAAGCCTTGCAAGTCATGCTTCTGTAAAAAGCCAACAAGCCATTTCACGCTCACAAGAGCAGTCGCAAACGCTGCTGCTGCCCCAATCGCAAGAGTAACCATCACATTGCTGGTTAACAGGCCAGCATCTGTTTTCACGAAATCAAGTGCCGAAGCACCAAGCATGGTTGGTACCGCAATCAGGAACGAAAAAACCGCAGCATCAGCACGTTTATATCGCATGAGAAGCATTACAATAAGCACTACTCCAACTCTCGAGACACCTGGTAGAAGGGCAAATGATTGAGCGATGCCACAAATAATAGCATCATGATATGTCAGATCCCGCAAGGTCTTATGCAATGGAAGATGCAACTTTTCCACAATGATAAACAAGAGACCAACGACAACCAGAGCAAAAGCAATAAGAACTGTTGACTGGAAAAAGATATTCTTTACGATTTCATAAAAAAATACACCAATAACAGCTGTCGGTAAAAAACCCGCGAGTGCCATCATAAAATATCTTCTATGTGTCCAAACAAGTTTCCAGTACAACGCAACAATCGCCATAATGGCTCCAAGCTGAATAAAAACTTCAAATAGGGTGAC
>Ga0156077_111_pt1 | contig 10343 bp, 13 predicted proteins | sample RifCSPlowO2_02_FD_107730 | JGI IMG/M metagenome (GOLD analysis project Ga0156077, IMG submission 107730) | Candidatus Roizmanbacteria bacterium RIFCSPLOWO2_02_FULL_43_10 | reverse complement strand
CCTAACGCCGAGCTTTGCGAGTATACGGGCACCAACGCCTTCTCCTTCATCAAAAAGAGAAAGCAGAATATGCTCTGGCGAAATAAATTCATATCCAAGCTTACGCGCAACAACCAATGCATTCTCCAAAATTCTTTTCACTCGAGGAGAAAGCTGCGGCTGATTTTGACTAGATCCCTTTTTGTAAGCCTTTTCAAGTTCGGTTTCAATAATCTGCGGTTGCACTTTATTTTCTGTGAAGATTTTATAAATTTCAGGGTCTGCAAGAAGCCCATGCAAAACGTGCTCAGAATCAACAAATTCATTACCAAGCTCCTTTGCCTTTTGCTGTGCTGAAAGGAACACTCGATTTGAGCGTTGAGTCAGGTGGGTCATAAGATCAAGCTGGGCGCGCTTGTTCTGGTCGATAGTAGACTGAGTTGGGTCAACAGGAGCGGGCTGGCCTCCCTGTGCAGGTTGCTTATCCTGTGGAGCCGGTGGTGGTTGCTTGCTCGCAGAGGGGTTTTGAACGACCTGATCTGGCTGCTTTTCTTTAGGGCTTTGTGATGAGCTTTGTGAAATAGTTGTTGATTGAACGGACCCGGTCTGAGGCGCTGGTGGATTACCAATACCACTGTATGCTTGTCCTCCGGGCGGATTTCCTATGCCACTATAAGCACCAGCAGAACCAGATGAGACAGATTGGGTTTCCTGGACAACAGTAGTCTGGGTTGTTGGGGACGCACCCGAAGGTGTATTTTGCGAAACGCCCACATCTCCCCCTGTGTCCTGAGGCTTCTTTTTGAAAAAATCTAAAACGGCCATCACGTTTCATTATGTAGAAAAAAGATAGGGATGTCAAATGATTAGTCAGGTCTTCATTTGGCCTTGGCTAGCCTCATCTCTCACGTAGGTACTCCTTTTCAATAATGGTTTTTCGCCCATTTGCTCCTGTTGCTTCAATCACGACTTTATTTTTCTCATCAGGTAATGCGACATTAAGCTGAAACACATTTTTGTCATCAAGATATGCCTGGCGACCATTAATCTTAATGATAGTTTCCTTAGGGGCAGTTCCTTTCACAGTGATTTTATCTTCTCTTTTAAAAATTGTACGCTGTGGTTCCAGGATAATTACTTTTGGGGGCTTAAGGTAAAGGTATGTCTGATAACCGAAGAAACTGCCAAAGGCCATAATGATAAGGGCAATAAGAAGGCGCATGATACGAGCTCTCTGAGGGACAAACTGTGAAGCAACGGTCTTTCTTTTGAAGCGAATTTTTTCGTGCTTTTCGTACTCTCTCCTAAAATAGGCAATCAACTTTTCCTCGTCAAGGCCAAGAAATGCTCCGTATCTCTTGATAGCCCCTTGGATGTATGTTCGAGAAGGGAAATGCTCCCATTGCTCTTCTTCAAGCGCGATAAGGCTTATCTGCCGGATATGTGTTTCTTTTTCGACCTGTTCAAGGGAAATGCCTTGTCGTTCACGCTCGCGCTTGAGTAGCTGGCCAATATTGGTAATCATGATCAGGTTTTCGCAGATGGCTTTTACCAGATTGTACCAGACTCACGCTACATCATGCCGGGCATCCCGCCACCCATCCCTCCGCTCATATCCGGATTCATCGAGCCCTCCTTTTTCTCAGGGATGTCTGTAACCAGTGCCTCTGTGGTCAATATCATGGTAGCAACAGAAGCGGCGTTCTCCAGTGCACTCCGAACCACTTTTGTCGGGTCGACAATGCCTTGCTTGAGCATCGATCCAAAAGTAAGCGTTCTGGCATTAAAACCAAAGTCTGCTGTGGTTGATTCCTCGATCTTATTGAGTACAAGGCCTGAATCCATGCCAGAGTTCTGCGCAAGCATTCGTACGGGCTCAGCCAGTGATTGATACACAATGTCAATGCCCACCTTTTCTTCCTCAATTTCAGTAGTGTCTTTCAGAGCATTTAGCGCTTGGCGTGCCTTAAGGAATGTTACGCCTCCTCCAGGTACTACACCCTCTTCAAGGGCTGCCTTTGTTGCAGAAACCGCATCGTCGACGCGCTCTTTCTTTTCTTTTAACTCAATCTCTGTAACAGCCCCAACATTGATAACTGCTACACCACCAGCGAGCTTTGCAAGACGTTCCTGAAGCTTCTCACGATCAAAATCAGATGTGGATGCCTCAATCTCGGTGCGGATTTGTGTAACTCTAGCACTAATCATCTTCTGATCACCCTTGCCACCAATAACTCTCGTGTTTTCTTTATCAGACCAAATTTTATCAGCCTGTCCCAACACATCAAGCTCGATATTTTCAATCTTCATTCCTGTTTCATCAGAAATGACGGTTGCCCCGGTAAGAATAGCAATATCCTGAAGCATCTCCTTGCGTCGGTCCCCAAATCCAGGAGCTTTTACAACAAGCGTGTTAAACGTACCTCTCAGCTTGTTGACAACCAGTGTCGCTAGGGCTTCACCATCAACATCATCAGCGATGATGACTAGGTTCTTGGAAACTTTCACAAACTTTTCAAGGAAAGGCAAAAGGTCAGAAATTGCGCTAATTTTCTTGTCTGTGATAAGAATATACGCACTTTCAATCTCTGCTGTCATTTTATCCGGGTTTGTTACAAAATAGGCAGACGCATAACCCTTGTCAAACTCCATTCCTTCTTTATAATCGACCTCCATTTCAAGGCCACGACCCTCTTCAACACTGATTACCCCATCCTTCCCAACCTTCTTAAATGCAGTAGCAATGAGTTTCCCAATCGTTTCATCAGCCGCAGAAATCGTTGCAACCTGGGCCACAGCCTGTTCATCTTCCAGTGGAATATCTTTAGAAGACTTTTTGATTTCCTCAACCGCTTTTTGTACCGCAATTTCAATCCCCTTTTTCAGAATCATAGGATTATGTCCAGCAGTAATATTTCGCATACCAAGATTTACCATAGCCTGTGCCAGAAGAGTAGATGTGGTCGTCCCATCTCCAGCAACGTCAGAGGTCTTGGATGCTGCTTCTTTTGCAAGCTGGGCTCCCATATTTTCAAATGGGTCCTGAAGCTCTATCTCTTTGGCAACAGTTACACCATCATGAATAATAGCTGGAGCTCCCCATTTTTTGTCAAGTGCTACGTTGCGGCCACGTGGGCCAAGTGTTGTAACTACAGCTTGTGCAAGAGTGTTAACACCTCTGACAAGTGCAAGCCGCGCATCATTTCCGAATTTAAGTTGCTTTGCCATAATAATTGGTTGAAACTTGTAATTAGGTGAACTAGTTACAACTAGTTATAACTAGTTCAACTGGTGAGCCAGATGAATTAGGGCAATTTGTCGACCCATTTTTCCATCCCCCAATACTTCTATCCTTCCATACTTCTACTTCCTCACTTTCGCCATAATATCTTTCTGCTCAAGGATAATCCATTCTTCATTTCCGACCTTAATCTCGTTCCCTCCCCACTTTTTATACAAAACAATATCACCAACTTTCAGAACCATTGAAATTTGCTTGCCCTTTTCATCAGTACCCCCAGGACCAACTGCCATAACTTCCCCCTGTTGAGGTTTTTCTTTCGCAGAATCTGGCAGGACAATCCCCGAAGTTGTCTTCTGTTCTGCATTAAGAGGTTTGATAAGGACATTATCAAAAAGAGGTTGAATTTCTGTCAACGATTTCATAATTTTCTATCTGAACTAATAATTGCCTTGAGTTGGCATGAAAATTTTGCTCTAATATATATAGCAAACGATAGGGGAATTGTCAAATCATTTGTGCATCTGCTAATTTTGTATTGACGTTTTTCTGTCTTTAAAATTTTGAATTTTATTTGGAATGCCAAACTACACACCTATTTCAACAGCATCAAGCTTGGACAACTATGATAATGTTACCGTAGAGATACAACGTCTTGAAAAACTTCTTCACGATGCTAATATTCCGCATGAATTGTGGGAAAAAGCAAACATGCAATTGCAAAGAGTTAATCTTGGGCTCCGTTACGGAGGGAATGTTAATCAACTGGATATGATTGTAAAGTATGTGGAATGGATCACTCATCTGCCTTGGAATAAGGTCTCGCCGGACATACTGGATATTAACAAGGCTAAAGAGATCATGGACCAGAATCATTACGGTTTAGCTGAGATTAAAAAAAGAATTTTGGAATATATCTCAATGCTTATACTGCAAAAGCAAAATAAACCAAATGAGGCTTTCCATGCTCCTATTCTCCTCTTTGTAGGTCTTGCAGGTACCGGAAAAACAACATTTGCTCAGTCAATCGCAAGCGTTTTTGGGAGACAATTTGTAAGAATTCCATTTGGAGGATTATCCTCTGCTCTTGATTTAAGAGGAGTTTCAAAAGTTCAACCCGAAGCAGAGCCAGGGCTGGTTATCAAATCCTTACGTAGAGTAGGTACAAGAAATCCCGTCATTTTGCTTGATGAGTTAGATCGTACAGTAGATACATCGCGTGGAGCGATTATGGGTGTACTCCTTGAACTGCTTGACCCAAAACAAAATGGAAGTTTTATTGATCACTATGTTGATTTCCCTTTTGATCTATCGCAAGTACTTTTTGTTGCAACGGCCAATAATACTCAGGATATCTCCACGGCCGTGATGGACCGTCTGGAGGTCATTCAGATGCCATCATACACGGACGATGAAAAGATTTTTATTGCACGTGACTACATCTTGCCACGGCTTATGAAGGAAAGTGGACTGCCGGAGCAGACTCTTACTATTAATGAGGAAGTGTGGCGGTCGATTGCCAGGGCCTCTGGTTATGATCCCGGCATTCGTAGTGTTGAACGGAAGGTGGAATCTATAGTGCGAACGGCGGCTCTAAAAATGGTAAGCGGTGGGGGGACAACATTCACGATTACAGCACAAAATATGAGGGAGTTTGTGGAGGGGTAGGGAGATAGAGGGATAGAGGGATAGAAGTGTTGTGTGAAAAATGGCTTTCTTGAAGAAAATTTATAGAAAATAATATGCATTGATTCTCATATTTTCCTCGCCCCACTCTCACACTCCTTAACTTCCATTTCCCTCTATCCTTCTATCCCTCTATCCCCAAGCATCCCCATCCCGTACCCCCACATGAGACTGGACACAGCATGAACAACGGGGAACTTTTCACTGAGCAAATAGAAAAGATATGGCAGTTCATCATGGTTCTTCACAAGCGTTGCAACATCATTGTATGAAGCTCGGATCGGATGTGGCATGTCCTGCACTCGGGTGTCGAGCGCTTTTTCAACCTGTACACGGGCAAGCACGTACGTTTCCGTGCGAGTTACATTGGCAAACTCTTCATTTAACAAGACAAGAAACGTCAAAAGAGGATTTTGAAGATCTGATGATACAGCGAGAGCTGAAGTTGACTCAACCAGCATAATATTTCGTATCTCATCATCAAGACCAGAAGCATGGGATTCATTCATGGCATGGAAAGCTTGTTCAGATTCCAAATATTTTGCACCAACAGCCCAGCCCTTTATTGCCTGCCGGATAGCTACACACACATATGCAAGCTTGCACTGCAAAACAAAAAAATCACGAATTTCTTCAGAAATGCGTTGTCGAATCACATGATCAGGGAGAAGAGTGATAAGCGTATCGTGAGATGATGAAGCTCTAAAAAGTGTATGACCTGCGTTTCTGATGTCACCATCTATATACCCAAGAACAGCCTTAAAGGATGGATCCTGGATATTCTTATTGATAGAATCCCATAAGTTTTCAAGAAAGGGTTGATAATGAGCCAAATATTTGAACATCATGGGCACATAGGCAAGTCCGAGGGTGTTTTTTATAGATTGATAGATACGCGCTATATCCTCAGAAGCTTCTTGTTCATGAATAGGTTGTGTAGAAAATCTCATTGTAGTCGTAATCTAAGCTGTCCGAGTAGCCTTTCGGACTCCGGATGTTTGGGTAATTGCTCTTTTGAGAGCCTCACGATTGCGCTGGAGAGCAGGAACTGAAGCTGTAAATGTTGCTTCATGCACAAGGTTATTGCGCATTTTGTGCGCCTCCCAGATTTCATTGTACAAACCATGAGGAAAGTAGCTTCGAGCTGATTTTAAGCGTTCTCCCATATTCGTTCCGCGAATTCCTTTATCCTTCAGGACATGATCCAATAGAGTGTCATAATCGATCAAAGCTGTTCTCAGGCTGTTGTAGTCTGCCATATTTGTGCGAGTGTCAATCTCAGTAATCCTTTTCTCAACAACAGCTTTAAGGTTCGAGACGGGCTGAAAGCGCTGGAGAGCAAGAAGCATGACAATGAGACCAAGAAGCACTAGGGCTATAAAAATAGCAGCCATTATGTCCATATATTTCCTTAGTATAACATTGCGGTACACGATGATGATTAGATGACTTCTAAAGTAGGATGAAATTTGAAACTAAAAAGTGATTGCAATAATTTTAACGACACCTATAATCAAGATATATGAACACTAAATATCTCGCACCTTTTCTGATCAGTATCGTCACCGTTCTTGTGTATGTCCTTGCAAAATTTCCTTTGACTTCGCCCTATTCCCTGCACATCTCACTCATGTGGTTAGTTGGACTTGTCGTATATTATTTCTTCCTAAAAACACGACAACCCACACCGGAACAAAAAAGTATCTTCACTTATATGGGGATTGTCATGATTATGCTTCTTGTTGCAACAACAGGTTGGTTTGTTTCACCATTCTTCTTCCTGCTTTACTTGCTTGCTACGGCGCTCTCATTTATGTTTACCCCTGCTGTCTCAATTGCTTTTGTTGTAACACTTATTACACTATTTTCACTCAGCATCGGTGAAATTGATTTGGCTTATGACTTTTTAGTTGTGCTTTCGTTTTTGACCGTTATTCCCCTAAGTTATTTTCTTCGCAAACGCTATCTTCAACTGAAGCAGTCAGAAAAGCAGATCCTTGTGCTCAAAGAAGAGTATAAAGAAGCTCAGACAAAGGTTGAAAGCTTGCTTGCAAATGTGATCAATAAATTTGCTGTTGAGATGCGACAGCCACTCAGTGATATTAAGCTCATTGCTCACCATATTAGTGGTGCAAAGTCTGTCGAAGCTGCACAAAAAGATTCAGAGAAAATTAAAGCACTTATTGAAGAAGCTCTTGAATCCCTTAACGATTTTGAGGCAAAAGCAACAGGAAATAAGCTTCTATCTACCCCTAAAGATAACCCTTGATTTTTGCAATGAATTCTTCAGGTGAGGTGTCTGATTTTGTGATGTACGTCTTTGCCCCGAGGCTTAGTGCCTCCTGAACAACTTCATCATGAGCAAGATTAGTGGTAAGAATAACAACGGGTTTGTGATCTGTTTCAAGCTTGCCCAGCTCCTTCAAGAAACCAATACCATCAAGTTTTGGCATCATTACGTCAAGAACAATAAGGTCATACTCAGTGTTTTGAACCTTGTGAAGAGCATCTTCTCCATCAAATGCTACATTAACATCATAGTTCTCATCGGTGAGCAGCTCCTGATAAATATCTCGGATATACGTATCATCATCAACGACGAGTATCCTTTTCTTAGTATTTTTTGTATCCATAAACTGTATTATGGAAAATTGATCACAGGAATGCAAGGGGTTATAATAGTTGCTAATGACAGGGAACCATAGAACAAGAAAATTCAGCTATTTTGTGCCGAATATCGATGGCGGTGACCTTCTTGAAAACTTCCTCATCTCTGCTATTTTTTCAACAATTGGGGTGAGATTTTATCTATACCTCTTTGGCTTTCCCGAGTTTGGTGGTGAGCGTTTTCACATTGCACATGTCCTCTGGGGAGGTTTACTTATGACCATCGCGATTTTTTTACTTGCAGGTTTTTTGAATAAATGGGTTAAGGAACTTGCAAGTATTATCGGAGGCATAGGCTTTGGCTTTTTTGTAGATGAGCTTGGGAAGTATATTACGCATGATAACAACTATTTTTACCAGCCAACCATTGCTCTCATTTATCTTATATTCATTTTTATTTTCTTAATTAGTAGAGCAAGCAGAAAATATATTCAACTCACGCGAAAAGAGTATTCGATTAACGCTCTTGAAGTTCTTAAGGAGTTTGTTTTGTATGATTATGACGTTTCTGAGAAAAACAAGGCCCTTGATCTTATTGAAAGGGGTCATCATGATGGACTTATGCGTCATGTTATGGATACTCTTCGACAAACTCATGGCACAGAAAACGGAAACATGCATCTTGAAATTCGTCTAAAGCACTACTTTCAAAAGTTATACATACGCATTGCTCAGAACAGTAGATACACCAAAGCGCTTGTGAGTTTTTTTATACTGTATACACTTCTGAATACTTACCGCGCCCTTGCGAGCCTGCAAAATGTCCATGCGTATTCTTATATTGAGATAGGACAACTGATAAGTTCCGTCTTCAGCGGCGCTTTAGTCATTATCGGCTTGTACTATATTCGCTATAAACAACGGGTCGCGGGTTACGAGTTCCTTAAGTACTCTGTCCTCGTAAACATTTTCATTACGCAGTTTTTTGTTTTCTATCAAGAAAGGCTCTCATCCGTAATGATTTTGTTTGTGAATATTCTTATCTACATTGTGCTGCGATATCTCATTGCACAAGAGTCTTTGTATCATCCAAAGCTTTCTAAAAGCCGACTTGCGAAGATGAAGAACTTTTTTGTGAACTTAATGAGGGGGAAGTAGTGAAATGGTATTTCAAGATGAATTTCAGGCAGCAGTTTTTTAGGATTTTTTGCTCAGAAAATTTATGAAGATATTGATGCATATAGCATAAGCGAAAGCATTAAGCTGGATTGATGCAAAGAGTATTTCTGGAGAAGGATAATCGCCACAACAAATAGAAAGTGTTAACAAATATGCGGGCGCAAATAATATTATTGATAAACCAGTAATATATCCAAGAAGTACATAAAATTCAAAAATAAGAAAAAATACCAGGAGTCGTTTGCGCGAAATAAGCCATTTTTTCATAAATCTTGGCGGTGTGCGTTCGAAAAAATTCGAACAGATTTCGCCCAAAATTTGTAGGGCGGGCGGAATTCCCCCAAACCCCCCTTCCGCCCGCCCGCAGAAGCGACCCTTTCGGGTTGGACGATTTCAAGTTTTTCGTACCGCTTTTGGCGGAACTCCGAGCTTCGCTCGGTTTGGCGGCAAATTCTTTTTTAATGCTTAACTATATCTAATTTATAAACATTTATAGAATTTTTATAAAAAACTTTTTCTTCTATTTCCTTACTTAACCCCAACGACTTCACTAATTCAATATGATTTTCAATTTCACACATCGGCCAGTCAGTGCCGAAAATAACTTTAGCCGGTCTGTCAAAAATAGTTTTTCTCAATATTTCTCTTATTTTTTCTATTCCTCCGCTTTTTTCGACGACTTCCTTATCCGCAAGAGCGGCTAATTCAAAATAAATATTTGAAACATCTTTAGTTATTTCGTAACAATAATCTAATTTCGGCCAATAGTAATGAGTGATGATAACTTTAAGTTTGGGATATTTTTTAGCAATTTGAACAATATGTTTTGGATCATTCCATTTTGCGCATTCGCTATCCCCTGAATTTTCTCCAGTGTGGAATAAAACTGGTATATCTAATTTTTCGCACAACTCATAATATGGCAAGCATCTCTCATCCGTTGGAAAATACGGATCGTGTCCTGAAAAAAACTTTAGTCCTTTAATTTTTCCCTCTTTTAAAAGTCGTTGGTATTTTCTAAGCTCATTTGATCCTCTTTGAATAATCTGCGGACTGCCAAGTAAAAATAAGTTTTCACGCTGACCAACCAATTCGATAGCTTTATCCAAATCGGCAATACCGTCACCCTCCTCAATATTATCGGGAATAATAATGGCAGAAATTATTCCATTCTTTTCCATTACCTTCAAAAACAACTCAAAGGCTTCTTCCAAGGAAACTGCATTTCTATTATATATTGAAATGTGAACGTGAGAATCAATAATCATAGGTGCTTTTATTTCATTAACTCATCAATTGAAATGCCTAACCCAGTTGCAATCTTTACCACTGTCTGGATTGATGGCTTGGTGATGACATTTGTTTCTATTTTAGTCAGCGTTGTATAAGGAAGATCGGATTTTCTCGCCAATTCATCTTGCGTTAAACTCTGCCTATTTCTAAGCTGTTTTATTTTATCCCCAATTGTTTCGCTAGTGTTTTGACTTTTCATAGTTTCCTAAGTATGATAGTATTAGTATGGTTGCTTATATAACCCTTCATAAATATGATAACAAATAAAATGAAAACAGTCCAATTAAAAATGAGGGAAGCCCGCTTTTGGCCCAAAATGAAGTTCGAGACGATATTTTTTCAGGTTCTTTGGCAGTTT
>Ga0156077_160_pt1 | contig 10772 bp, 13 predicted proteins | sample RifCSPlowO2_02_FD_107730 | JGI IMG/M metagenome (GOLD analysis project Ga0156077, IMG submission 107730) | Candidatus Roizmanbacteria bacterium RIFCSPLOWO2_02_FULL_43_10 | reverse complement strand
TTTGGATAAGTCTCATTGGTTTGTGGCGAAAGGCATGGTGGAGGATGTTTTGAAAATCAATGATCCGATCTTTGGGGAGATGGAAGCAACCACAACCGCCTTGATAAGGCGGTTTGAAGAAGTGCAAAGCGATTTTAGTTTGATTGAAGCATATGTTAAAGCCCCGGGGCAGCTTGTGGTAACCGATTCCTACGGCAGGCAGACTGGATTTGTGGATGGAGCTAAGGTTACGGAAATACCCAGCTCCACGTATGAATTCGAGCAATCCATTGAAAGCTCGGGCTCTGCAGGCCTTTGGGCAGCCCGTATAACACAGCCAGAAAACGGTCGGTATAGCATTAAACTTGCAACTGACTCTGCAAAGTCTCCTATTGCAGCGTATGTGGCTGATATGAATGCAGATGAAAAAAGCGTGTTGGTTGATGAGGAGACTGAGATTCAGATCCACTATGATCATGATCGTGTGGACGACACTGCCCTATCTGTGACAGGTGTTCAGTCATGCTCCTTGTTGAAATTGCCAATACGATTGAAACTTACAAACAGCGAAAGCCATGACAGGATTTTTGAGGGTGAAGCTGATTTGCACGAGATCTTCACACCGTCGCTTTCTCCCAAACAAGAAAATGCTCCTCCCTAGGCAGCTTTTCGTGGATCTTCATAATGAACTCAATATCATCTTTCTGCGAAACATGTTGTTGGATAGCCCTTTTTCGGATGTCCCACACGGGAGATGTGTCAATAGTTTTACCAATATCGTCTTTAGGGTAGCCTGGAGGGAAATAAATAAAATAATCAAGCACAATTTTGCGAATAATTTTCACCTGTTCGACTGTATGGCAAAAATACATGAGTTTTTTTGTGTAGGCAAGGCGCTCAAAAAGATATGACGTGACCATTGTGACCACGATATGATCAATATGACCAGATACTCCTTGAGGCTCAAACGTGAGCAGGGTGTCAGGCCTGAGCTTGTCAAGTCGTTTTTGAATAGCTTTTGCAAGCGCGTGGTAGTTATTGTTGCAAAGATTGCCATCATGAAAGTTGAGAAAGATGACTTCTCTAACGCCTAAAATTTTGGCAGACTTTTGAAGCTCCAGCGACCGAATTTCTCCAAGACCAGCGGGCCCGTTTTGAGCATCTCCAGGTGTTGCGCAGACGATATATACACTATGAGACCGTGCAAGTGTGGCAATAGTTCCCCCTGGGCCAAAGGCCTCGTCATCCGGATGAGCAAAGATGCAGGCGATAGTGGACATAATTCTAAGTATAACGGAAAAGTCTCTCAAGCAATAGGGGATCCTATAGTATTGACTTTGTTCTGGGTGGTGGTATACTATCCTACATTGCTGCGGGCATGTGGGAAGCCTGCAACACAGCGAGGCAGCCCCTCGCGCTCTGGGAAGCCCTCAGAGTTTGTATCCATCGCCGGAGGTCCCGGCAACCTAGGGGAAGCCCCCCTAAGGAGGCAGCAATGTCGTACCTTGACACATCCGTCTTTGGTCAGTCCCTGTGGTTGATCGCCACCGCGTACCTGTTTTTCAGCCTTATTGGGCTGTTGGGTGGCGAACTTCTCTACAGGGCCGGCTCCGAAAAAGCCGGCGACCTGATGCAAAGGTACCTCGGATTTCCGTGGTACGTGCTCGTCGTGATCTGTGAGTGGGCTCTCGTAGTCTACAATCAGTTCCTCTGGCCCATGCGCGCTGCCACCTTCCGAAATGTGTTTCAATTCACTCCGACGCCCATCTATGGGCGCAGGGTGGACTGGAACAAGCGGAACCGCGAACGAGCAGAGGTTGTCGAAGTCCTAAATGGCCTGCTTGAGAAGGTGCGAATGGCCTTCGCGTCTCAGGAATACGGCCGAGGGATGATTCTCAGCGTGGCCGAATACCAAAAGAGGCTCGATGCGGACACCCGGCGGGTGGAGGAATGCAAGAGACACCTCGATCGGGCATTGGCTGTGGCCAATGCCTGCCACTACAGTGTCTCTGTAAATCGCAAGACCTGGCGCATGAATCTGCTGGTCTAGTTTCGAGTTCCCACAACAGAATATGGGTGGGCCGGCAATGTCCGGTCCACCCGCAGTATCCACAGCACACTTCAACGCCCCATGCTCCTCTTCTTGTTTTTTAAAACACAGTCTGCTTCAATGATACGTATGATAATAAAATCTCTCATTTTTTCCTTATGTGCAATAGCTATAATGCTTGCTTTTCGCCTGGTTCTGAAAACAGACACCTATCTTGCCGATGTTGGTGGTCTTGGGGCATTTCTCACCGTATTTGGTACTTTGTACGGGATTATGGCGGCTTTTGTTGTTTTTGAAGTCTGGAGTCAATATAACAAAACAGTTGAACTCGTGAACAAGGAAGCTCTTGGCCTTGAACGGTTATTCACTCTGACACTTTACTTTAGAGACAAAGACCTTTCAACACACATGAAACAAGCCATTGAAAATTATGCAAACTTAGTAGTTGAGGGCAAGTTCAAAACTCTTGGTGCAGGGAAAAGAAATATGGAAACTGGAAGGGTTTTTCGTAAAATATCGCACATTATCCAAGGCATTAAATTTGATGATGACCACGATCAGATAGTATTTGATCATATTGCCGACCATTTCGGCCGCCTATCAGAGGTTCGTACAGAACGTATCACACAGAGCTTAACGAGATTGCCAGCCCTACTGAAAACTTTCCTCTACTCCTCTTCTATCATTGCTCTAACAACGTTTATTCTTATGCCATTTCAGAACACCTATTATGGGTTTTTTACAACAGGAACGTTGACCTTTATCCTGGCTATGATTTTTCAGCTTGTCGAAGACTTGGATAATCCATTTGTTGGTTACTGGAACATATCTGTCGAGCCATTCCAGCGGGCACTCAAGCATATTGAAGAAGATTACTGAGGCTAATATCTACGCTTCCAAAGACTTCATCTTGTAGCTTGAAAGTAGGGCTGCAGCTTGTGGTCGGGGATACCAGACTTGAACTGGTGACCTCACGCCCCCCAGGCGTGCGCGCTAGCCATCTGCGCCAATCCCCGTTTTCATATTCCCTTTCGCGAACTTTCAAGCCCATACAGCCACATCCCCGATTTCATAATTATTTCATATCTTTCTCCTATACTCCACCCTGGAAGTTATCTTCGGGCTCTGATCATATCCGCATCCTGTTTTGGGATGGCTTCCTGTTACACATTTGGGATATAAGAATGTCGTACGCTTGTTTTTTGTGTGCGATTATTCTATCATAGTCTCGCAGTTGAACGTACATTATGGTTAAACAATCATCCAACACAAATAAACCGCAGTCGGAAATAAAAGCAGAAAAATCCTCAACACACGCACAGGATCACACCGATACAGATAAAAAACAGCGTATGCAGGCAGTGCAGGTTGCTGTAGAACAGATCCAGAAACAGTTTGGCATCGGCTCTATCATGAAACTGGGTGATCGAGCAAGGCAAAAGGTCGATGTTATCCCCTCAGGCATTATTCCGCTTGATATCGCGCTGGGTATTGGTGGCATTCCACGCGGCCGGATTATCGAGATATTTGGGCCAGAAGCCTCAGGTAAAACCACTCTGTGTCTTGATTTCATTGCACAGGTGCAAAAAGAAGGAGGTATTGCTGCGTTTGTTGACGCCGAACATGCCCTCGATCCAACGTGGGCGGAGATACTAGGCGTGGATGTCAGCAACCTTCTGGTCTCGCAGCCCGATACAGGCGAGCAGGCACTGGAGATCACCGAAGCTCTCATTCGCTCAGGCGGAGTGGATTTGGTGGTTGTTGATTCTGTAGCGGCTCTGGTGCCACGAAGTGAAATCGAAGGAGAGATGGGAGATTCACAGATTGGTGTGCAAGCTAGGCTTATGTCTCAGGCGCTTCGCAAGCTCACCAGCATTGTGTCTAAATCTCAGGCAACTATTATTTTCACAAACCAGATCCGGCACAAAATCGGCGTGATGTTTGGTAACCCAGAAACAACCCCAGGCGGGCTTGCTCTTAAGTTTTATACCTCAATTCGCATTGACGTGCGCAAAACCGAGTCGCTTAAAAAAGGAGATGAAGTTATTGGGGCACGTCACAGAGCAAAAATCGTCAAAAACAAAATGGCTCCGCCGTTCAAACAGGCCCTCTTTATTGTTGATAAAAATGGCATTGATAAGGAAGAGGCCATTATTGACGCTGCTGTTGATATTGGTGCACTTTCAAAAAGCGGCGCCTTTTTCAAACAGGATGACAGAGTTCTTGCTCAAGGAAAAGCACAGCTTTCTCAAATGCTTAAAGGAGACAAAAAACTTCGAGATGAACTTTTGCGAGCAATCAATGACAAAACCGGTGTGTCAGAGCCAGCATGACAAAAAAGCCTCTTAACGAGATCAAGGAATATCTCATCTTTATCACAGACAGGTACCTTGGCGTGCGCCCGCGATCGATAAAAGAAATGCGTGACTACTATGCACGCAAGTTGAAGAGATATAACCTTTCAGATGAAGAAACACAAACCTTAATAGAAGAGCGAATTATCTCGCTCCTTGCCACTTCCCTACTTGATGATGAAGCCTTTGCTCGCTGGTACGTTGCGGAAAAGTCGCACTTCAAACACCGCGGAACAATCCGACTTTTAATCGAGCTGAAGCGCAAGGGAATTCCTGATGAGCTTATTGAACAAGCTTTGTCAACAAAAGAAGAACAAGATGTTGATATCATAAAGCATCTTCTCTTGACAAAATATCGTTCATATAACATGAACAGCCTGATAGAGCGTCAGAGAGCCCAGAATGGACTATTAAGACGTGGTTTTTCATTCCGTGACATAAAAACAGCTCTTGAAGAAAATGACCCAGAGGAGTAGAATGCAGAAGTTACAAATTGCATTTCGAGGAAGAACCAGGGCATGGATAGTGAGAGAGCAGAAACATTATTAAAAAATTCTAACAACACATTTTTATTGATGACTTTTATGAATGTGTCTATTAAGCTTCTCGTACTAGACTAGGCCATACGGGCTCTGACCTCGGGCATTAAGAGATTATGTTACAAAATCTTCTGAAATCTCTTCCTTTCTTCAATAAACAATTTCAAGAAGCTGAAAAAGCTGTTGAGGGAGCACGGCTTAAAGCAAAAGAAGAAGTTTTAAAAGCAAAGGAAGAAGCAGTAAACATCAAAGCTCAAGCAGAACATGAGGTTCAGCAACTACAAGTCGAGTTACAAAGAAAAGATCGGGATTTGCGTGCCCGAGAGCAGGAAATTGAGCGCGCAAAACATCAATACGAGGAAAAGACGAAACAACTTGAAGCAGATCGGACAGAGGTAGCAACAAAAAAGGATGAGATCCTTGAAAAACTAGAAAGAGTTGCAAAGCTAAGTCAATTAGAGGCAAAGGATCTTATTTTAAAGGGCTGGGAGGAAAAGCTCAAAAGCGAAATTGCAAAGCGCGTCAAAGCAGCAGAGGAAAAGATTAAGCAAGATTCTGATCGCATCGCGCAGGAAGTTGTCATTGATGCCATGCGCCATGGCTCAACGGACTATATTGCAGAATACACGCTGTCTACCATTGCAATTCCTGATGACAGTTTTAAGGGTCGGATTATTGGAAAAGAAGGTCGCAACATCCGCGCTTTTGAATTAATAACAGGAGTGGATGTGGATCTTGAAGAAGAGAATGTTATCAAAATTTCATCATTCGACGCATACAGGCGTGAGGTAGCAAAAATAGCGCTGGAAAAGCTGCTCAAGGATGGACGGATTCAGCCTGTGAGGATTGAGGAAATTGTCAAGCAAACGAAACAAGACCTGGATAAAATCATGTTCGAGGCTGGACAGGATCTTGTGCACCGCGTGGGTGTGTATGATCTGCCACGAGAACTTGTGCAATTGCTCGGGCGCTTCAAATACCGCTTTTCATACGGGCAGAATATGATCCTTCATACCCTAGAGGAGACTAAAATTGGGATAGCGCTTGCCCATGAGCTTAAAGCAGATGTCATGACAGTCAAGCTTGGCTGCCTTTTTCACGACATTGGAAAGGTTATTGAGGATAAGGAGGGCTCACACATTGAGCTTGGCGTAGAAATTCTCAAGAAACACGGTATATCAGAAGCAGCAATTCATTGTGTCGCAGCATCGCATGAGGATATCCCGTTTCAATCGGCAGAGGCAGTGATTGTCCACATTGCAGATCACATCTCTGGGGCTCGCCCAGGAGCCCGTCATGAAGACTTTGAGCAGTATCTGCGCAGAATCAAAGACATCGAAGGCATTGCAGCAACAAAAAAAGGAGTAAAGGAATCCTATGCCTTGCAGGCAGGTCGAGAGCTGCGTGTTGTAGTGAAACCTGAGGATATTTCTGACGATGAGGCAACCGTCCTTGCTCAAAAAATCAAGGAAGACATTGAGCAGAAATTTCCTGTCTTCCCTGGTCAAGTGACCATCACTATCATCAGAGAGACACGCGCTATTGCAACAAGCCATTCGAGAAACTAAAATTGATACAGATTGTTACACAAGGAATAATTTAATACGGATTGACAAGACGGGCAGTTCTCCCTTACTATATCCCCAGCTCCAATAGTGTGCCATAGGGTATTTAAGCCCTATAGTCGAGAATAGAGCTGGAGAGGAGGTGAAGAACATGACAAAAGCCGATCTGGTTGCTCAAGTAGCAAAAAAAGCAAACCTCACATCCAAAGCATCAAAAGATGCTGTTAATGGTGTCTTTGATACCATTGCTGACGCTCTAAGAAATCGAGAAAAAGTGGTGGTGACAGGATTTGGAACATTCTTGGTCCGACATCGGGCATCACGTAAGGGTCGAAACCCACAAACTGGTGCTGAAATCCAAATCCCAGCAAGTGATACCCCGGGCTTTTCTGCTGGGAAACGCTTGAAGAAGACAGTCAAAAGATAATACACTATCTTTATGTAAAACAAACCCGCTGCATGTCGGATAGACAGGGAGGTGGGTTTGTTTTAGTCTATCCAGCCCTAGTCTTTACTAGTGGTTGGACGGATAATGACATATATGTCTATGAACAAAACCGCATCGTTTCTAATCGGCCTTGTTTTTCTTCTTATCTTCGCCATTTCTTTTCATAAAAATTTTATAATTCAAGCAGCAACGGAGCCTATCGTCTACGAACTGCCATATCCAGGGATCTTGCCAGATCACCCACTCTATTTTTTAAAACGTGCCCGCGATAATGTCTGGGTTTTTTTCACACGAGACAATTTTAAAAAGGCCGAAGTGCTCCTGATTCTTGCAGATAAAAAGACAGCCATGGCTTTGGAGCTTGCTAATAATGACAAATGGCAATTAAGTGTAAGTATGATGAATGAGGCAAACAAACATAGCGCTCATATTGTTGAAACGCTTGCCTTGTCGAAAAAAATTGGAACAACTCCGCCCTCGGATTTCGTTGATAAGGTAAAGCGAAGTAGTATGAAGCGCGAGGAAATTATGGAAGACTTTGCTGAAAAAATCCCCGAAGAATTTGAGAAACTCGTTGAGGCGGCAATTAAGCAAAACCTTGATGCGTATAATAATCTGACGCGGTTATGAAAGCTAACGAGGGAAAATCTTTGGATATTGACATTGACGGCGTGCTCTATTCCCGCTTCCCCATCCGCACGCATCTTATCTCTAAAGGCGAAAATCTGCTGGAAATCAGTACAAAATATGCAGGACCAAAAGTGACTCAGGGGGATGTGGTGGTGATTTCCGAGAGGGTTATTGCCATTGCTCAGGGTCGGTCTTTCCTAGTTTCTGAAATTATGCCAGGTTGGTGGGCCCGACGGCTGTGGAAATTTGTGCATAAACACCCGGGTGGTATAGGGTTACGGAGCCCCTGGACAATGCAATTGGCAATTCAAGAAGCCGGCGTGATACGAATTTTACTGGCAGCAGTTATGGCTGTGCTGACAAAGCCCTTTGGTATGCGTGGCATGTTTTATCGGGTTGCAGGCCATGATGTCAATGCTATTGATGGGCCATGTGATTATTCTCTTCCACCAAGTAATAAGAGCGCAAAACTCGGGCCAAAGGATCCCAAGAAGGTAGCTCGGCAGATAGCGGACACACTTGGATGTGGAGCTGTGGTGATTGATGCAAATGACTATGGCATAAACGTGATGGGAGCGTCCCGCGGGGTTGATGTGAAACTGGTGCAAAAGGCTTTTCAGGATAATCCCATGGGTCAGGCAGATGAACAGACACCGATAGTTATTTTAAGAAAGCACACAGAGGAAAGTTAACCCGTCTTGTTTATCTGCAGGTCTTGAGAGCGTGGTGACATGCGTATCATGCTAAGAGTACGCCGAGCTGCTTTTCTTGTCAAGAAGGCCAAAGATTGTGCCCATGAGCAACATGTTCTGTTGAAGGGTTAGCCAGTAATGATCGCCAGATCCAGTGATAAAGATAACAAGCAGTGGCAAAGCGATTTTCTTCCAATGAGCATTTACAACAGCCCATAATTGCCACCCAACTATTCCGGAAAGAATAATGCCTGCCTGCATCATGAAAAGAATGAAAATATTATGAACAGGCTGCAAGAAAAAGTAGGCATACTGGTTTATAAATTCAGTGGTCGCGAATAAATGGTGACCAAAACCTGTTCCAAAAACAGGGCGCTGTGTGATAACTAAAAGGGCCTGTTTGAAAAGTGACAGCCTTTTTTCAAAGGTAAGAGGATCTGTCTGTGTCTGCAAAAAAACACCAGCGACAACGACCAAAACAGTCAATCGGGCAATAATACATAACCTGCATGGTTTTAATAGGTAAAAAATAAGGTACATAATTGTGATGAAAAGATATGTCAAAATTGCCAATTTTGAAAATGAAATAAAAATCAACAGAGACGAAATCCCCATAAGCAAGGCTCTCCATAAGGATTTTGTTTTAATAGAAAGAGCGTAACTGTATACAAGTACGTAAAAACCAGCAAGACTATTCGGATGAGAAAAAGTTCCATATGGTCGCAAAATTTCCCTTCCAAGAAAAGCCGCTTTTGCAACGCCGGGCGATGTTAATGTCATAAATCTCTCACCCAATAAATAAAAGACTCCTTGTACGGACTGACTAGACGAAAACTGCATAAGTGTGAGAACAAGCTGGATAACTGCTCCTGCCGAAAAGGCTTGTAAGATGAATCTAGGCGTGAGTTTCATCGACCGCGCAAGTACATACACAGCGTAAATTTGAATAAATTTGAACACAGAGTACGCTGCGAGGATAGAAAATTGAGCGAAGAGAACGTTAATTGCAAAAAGGAGGAATATAGCCATGCGCGTGGGTGTAGCATGTATGAAATTTTTCTTAACTACACTCCAATAAAGTGCCAAAAGCACGAAAAAAAGTATATCTGTGAGGTATAAAGTTGGCGCCAGGTAGTCTACTCTCACTCCACTGACATATGAAAAATTCATAAAAAAGTGCCTGCCGAATTGAGAAGGAAGTAGGAAAAGATATATCCACCAGACACCCCTTTTTATCCTTTCTGACAAGGATTGGTCCATGGCCTCAATTGTACCATTGAGACAGGTCTCCTGTATACTATACGCATGATCAGTCGCAACCGTACAGCCCGTCGCAACTACGAGATTCTTGAGACAATAGAGTCGGGAATTTCTTTGTCGGGGGCCGAGGTAAAGTCAGTGCGTGCCCGGGGCATGAAACTCGAAGATGCATACGTCAAAGTTGTTGGTGGGAAGCCCCAACTTATCAATGCCAATATTTCGCAATATACTTTTTCTCATGAAGATCAGTATGATGCAAAAAAAACCCGTCCGCTACTTCTTCATAAAAAAGAGATTATTCGACTGCAAACAAAACTAGCACAAAGCCCCCAATTGACGATTGTGCCACTGGCGTGTTATAATAAGAAAGGTCTGATCAAGCTCGAGATAGCCCTTGCAAAAGGCAAAAAGAGCTGGCAGATCAAGCGCATTGAAATGGCAAAGACCGAAAAACGACGGATTGAAAAAGAACTACGAAGCACCAGCTGAATTAGTTATAACTAGTTCACCCAGTTCACCCAGTTCACCCAGTTCACCCAGTTCACCTAGTTCTAACTAGATTGGGGATGTTCCGGATTCGACGTGAAGATCGATGTTTTTGCAAATGGCTAGGGCGAACCTATTCGAGAAATAGGAAACCAATATATACAGACAAACTAACTGCAGCACTTGAAAGAGGTGTTTTTGCAGATGGTGCTGGGACGGCCTCCTCTGGGGGTTACGTTCCCGCTTTCGCATTTGCTTCCTAAAGTGCCCTCTATCGTTTACACCTGTGCGGCGATAGATGACAACTATGCGGGTTGCTCTATGAAGGATTGCGGCACACCTTTGTAGCGCATAATCAACGTGTCGACGAACTGATATGCCTTGTGCATGTGACATATCAGCACACCGAAAACATGTTCTATCTCTAGCTAAACGTTTCTTAAACTTCCTTTGCGGACGCGGGTTCGACTCCCGCCATCTCCACATGACGGATTTTAGGATCTGAAAATGAACGGATTAGCTCAATGGGATAGGCTAATTCAATGGTTCCAAAGCCCTTTTCTCTATCGTAGGGTAATTTGTCATCAAAATACATATAAACGATAGTCCTCTTGTACTCTAACTTTTCATTTTTCCACATCCTGACGGGCTCTTTGAGATAATCAAAGACAAGATTCATAGCGGTTCCAAAATCACTTTGAGTATATAACTCTAGACTATATTCCTTTTGAACCCGTTTTTTCTTTTCAGTAAGAGTGGTTATTTGATT
>Ga0156077_134_pt3 | contig 11978 bp, 12 predicted proteins | sample RifCSPlowO2_02_FD_107730 | JGI IMG/M metagenome (GOLD analysis project Ga0156077, IMG submission 107730) | Candidatus Roizmanbacteria bacterium RIFCSPLOWO2_02_FULL_43_10 | reverse complement strand
ATGGAAGTAAATGCACCATCCCGAGGCCACATATAGTTATAGTAATCCCGTCCTTGCTTGAGCAAATCAGAGTCACCCGAGGCAATAATAGCACCATGTGCATCTGTGTGCGCACGGATAGTTAAAAGTGATTGCTTAAAAACTTTAATAATGTCTGGATCAAGTTTATAGAAGGTAAAGTTCTGTTTATTTACCCATGCGCGCCAGAAATTTTTTGTTGTATCAATGAGGTACTGCGGCGTTTTTTCAAGAACATAGGTGTTAAGCTCATGCGCTTCACTTATATGCTTGCTCACACACAGCCAGTAATAGAGCGTATTAGTACTGTTTCCTTTAATCTCTAAGGTAAATCCTGCTGTGGAATCAACAGGTCCGTGCTCTATAGGATTTTGAGAAAGCACACCATCTTCAGCATCACGAAATGTGCCCTCTTTGCCTTCGATATTGTGCAGTCCAATGCTGTAATCATCAATGCCAATTTTGTCATAATCGGCACTGATGAAAAAGATACGTCTGCCTTTGTAGTGTACCAAAGCCTTGCGCTGTGGGTCATAATAAGCTGTGTCGCCCCGATATGTTTCAAAAATGGCAAATTCGTGATGAATAAAGAGCTTTATGGTTCTTTTTGCAGATAAAAGATTCTTAACAGAAATTTTTGAGAGAAAAATGTTTTTTTCATTGTAGACCACCTGCTCTAGATCTATCTCAACATTTTTTTCATGATGAATAGCCGTGATATTGGTCGCCATAGTTTCGTCTGGTGTAGCACAATGGATTTCCCATGATCCATCGTCCATCCATGAAAGGTGATTGTCTATAAAAACACCAACTCGGTGACTTTGCTGGTTTGCTGTGTGATTTTCCTGACCAACATAGGGAAAGTAGATATCCACAATCTGTCCCCGCTCTCCAAGACCGATCATCATAGTGCCGTTTCCGAGTGTGTATGCCTTTGCCATGTTAGAAAGTGTTTTTTTTCATATATGCAATACCCCCATAGAGCCCCCCAACATCTCTAAGCTCACCTTTCACAAGCAGAGAGAGTTCAGGGATGATGCTGTTAATTATCCGAAGATTTTTTCTCACTTCGTCTAAATCAATAACGTCATGAACAATAAGCCCACCACCTAAAACAACTATGCCTGGCGACCAAAACATGAGCATATTGTATATACCAAATGCGAGATACCGTGCTGCGTCGGTCTTTTCCTGATCTGTAAGGACATCCCGCAATCTTCCTGGTTCGTGTCTGTGATGCAGAGCCTCGCCACCGACAAAAGCCTCCAGGTGCCCGGGCAGAGGACACACCGTACATTGCGGGAGATATGCCCCTTGTAAATCAGGTAATGCAATAAACTGATGCCCTGGTTCAAAGCCATAGGTTGCAGCATCAATTTTTTCATCGACAATGCGAGCTCCACCAACACCCGTGCTTATGGTTAAATATGCAACAATTCTTTGTCCTTTTCCAGCGCCATACACAGCCTCTCCAAGACCAACAAGCGCAGCATCACTTTCAAGGAAAACCGGTGTTTGAAAAGCCTGGGATAATTCATCTCTTAAAGGCCTTCCATTCCAATCAGGAAGGTGTGGGGCTTTGTATAGAGTGCTTTTGTCTTTTGATAAAGCTCCCGGTAATCCGACAACCATACTGTGAATCGGTTCGTTCATATGCATGCTTGTAATATGCTCTTTCAACAAATGCAGTTCTTTAGTGAAATCCTGCTCTGTTGGGAAAAAAATCGGATCCATGGTAAGACTTTCTTCTGAAGCCTGAGCAATGCGTGTGGTTGTCCCGCCTATGTCACAAATAATGTATTGCATGGTTACGTTAAAATATTCCTCAAGATAGACTTGTAATCTTCAACCTGCGGCTGGTCAAACGCATGTACATGAAAAAGGTGTGCTAAAAGCACGATCTCAATAATCTTTGTTTGCATATACTGCCCCAGAGTATATTCAGAGATGTCTGGGAGGAATGTTTCCATGAATGGCAGACCCTTTTTAGCATAGGTCGTGGTAACGGCTTCGTAAATTGCCTCCATAATGCTACCAAGTTTTCTACCTTCAAGCTGAGGTATGACCTCCACAATTCCTGATGCGTTTTCCACAACTAGGTTATCATCTTCCTTTGCATAAACAAAATTGGTAAACGTTTGCCGCGGGCCGGCAAAATAGAGTTGAACCATTGAGTGCAGGTCTGTTGACCCAATGGAGACTAGAGGAGTAATGCCTGCCTCCGTGTTCTTCCCTAAGCTTTCTGCTATAAGCTGCCGGTACCATTTGCCCAGCAACTCCAATTCAGGATTGAAGAAGAAAACATTATGGAGATTTTTTCCGTGCATGGCATTCAGATACATGCTTACTGCACATGCGAGAGCAGGATTGCTGTGTATATCTGTGCTCAGTCCGGGTTGTGTTGCATCTGTCGCACCTTTAAGCAGGCTATCAACATCAAAACCCGCAAGCCTGAGGGGAAGCTGCCCAACTGCAGACATGACAGAAAACCTGCCCGTGACATCTCTATGATCAAGACACATAAACCCATTTTTCTCTGCAGCCTTCCAGAGAGGGGAGTCTTTGAGCGTTGTCACAATAACGCGTTCGTGAACGTGCGGAAATTTTTTTGTGAGCATTTTGTAGAGCACATCAAAGTTCGCAATTGTTTCTGTAGTCTTTCCTGACTTGCTGATAACATTGACAACAATATCTGAAGCATCTTCGGCATCTTCCTCTACAATTGACTCAACGTGCATATGCGGCAATAAGGTGACTGTATCAAGAAAAATCATTTTCGGGTAAGTGTTCGTTGTAAGGTCATATTTTCCTGTCAGGGCTTCATAGACAGCGGAGGTGCCAAGATTTGATCCGCCAATTCCCACAACAAAGATAAATTTAAGGTTATTGCTCGAAAACTTTTTTGCGATTTCACACGTCTCGTCAGCTATGCCCTTATCAAAGGGCAGATTCATTGCCGTCTCTTTACCATCATATTCGTAGTGCTTTGTGATTGACTGTAGATGAGCTAGATAGTCCGTAAGAGACAATGCAACTTTTGCCAGCTCCCTACTGTCTAGTCCGCATGTGTTTTGAAAATGTATCTGCATATTATTGTTTAGACAGGATGTCTTTTACTTTTGAAACAATGTATGGTGCTGAAATTTCCTCGTAATCAAGAAGCTCCCTTTGCGTCCCGCTTTTGGGCATTTTGCAGACAGCAAGAGAGTATACCCGAATTGGTCTATCATACAGAGCTGCTCTCACGGCATCTCCCAAGCCACCGTCTGCAAAGTGATCTTCAATTGTTATAAGTGATTTCGTTTCTTGTGCAGCTTGCTGAAGGGTTGAAATGTCAAGAGGTTTAATGCTGTAGAGATCGATGACACGTACATGAATATCTTCCTGTATAAGCTCATCATACGCCTTTAGGGCTTCATAGAGCGTTATTCCTGCTGCAATTAGCGTTACTTCATCCTTTTTAGAATTTTTTAATGTTTTGCTGCCGCCAATATGAAATTCCTCTTGAGGCGGGTAGATTGGTTGTGTATCGGTTCGTGTGGCTCGCAGATATGAAATTCCGGCAGAATCTGCCATGCATGTTATTAATTTTTCACATGCAACATGATCGGCAGGGTACAACACCACACTTCTTAAGATTGCACGCATAATAGCTATGTCTTCCAGCCCCATCTGTGTGGGCCCGTCTTCACCAATGGAAACCCCAACATGGGAACCAATCAAGTTAAGGTTCACCTGTGAATACTGTGCAACCCTAATCTGGTCAACTGCACGTGTAAAAAATGACGCAAACGTTGACACAAAAGGAATTTTTCCACGAGCCGCCAATCCCACAGCAACGCCCACCATATTTTGCTCAGCAATATACATCTCAAAAAAGCGCTCTGGATAAGCCTCTTTAAACACCTTGGCAAACGTAGAATTGCTGACCTCTGCATCCAGAACTACCATCTGTGGGTACATTGGGTGAAGATTTACTAGCGCATGTCCATATGCTTTACGCGGGGCTATTGGTTGCGTAAAGTTTTCTGCTTGCGGGTGCGGCTTTGGGTGGTATTGCGCTGGATCTTCCTGTGTGGGCTTTGGCAAATCCCCGCGCCATGAGATATCAACATCACCCAACTCATCCAGAGCTTTTCGCGCCTCTTCTTCCGACAACACCCTTCCATGCCAGCCGTCTTTATCTTCTACAAAAGAGACGCCCTTGCCTTTGACTGTTTTGGCAATAATCATGATTGGCTTCCCTTTTGGCAGGTTTTGATACGCACTTTCTATTTGTGCATAGTCATGACCATCAATACATAGAGCATGCCAGCCAAAAGCTTCGCATCGTCTTGCATACATTTCGATGTCATATCCAAGCATTGTTTCACCACGTTGGCCAAGACGATTAATATCAATAATACCGACCAAATTATCCAAACAATAATGCGCCCCAATTTGAAGCGCTTCCCAATTTTGCCCCTCAGACATTTCGCTGTCACCCAAAAGCACCCAGGTCCTATAAGAGAGTTTATCCAGATATTTTGCATTCAGGGCCATACCAAGCCCCACAGAAAGTCCTTGCCCAAGCGAGCCGGTTGCAATCTCAGCAAAAGAAAATGCACGTGTTGGATGTCCTTCAAGGCGACTACCAAATGTCCTAAGTGTGAGAAGTTCTTCAGCCTCTATCCCACCTGCAGCAGCCCACATAGCATACAAGAGGGGAGAGGCATGCCCCTTGGAAAAAATTAATCGATCATTGTTGTGATAGGCTGGGTTGTCAATATCATAGTGAAAAAAATCACCAAAAAATAGTACAGTCATAAGGTCGACAGCAGAAAGGGAAGAGGAAAGATGACCTGAGCCTGCTTTCGTTGTGGACTGAATGATCCAATAGCGGATGAGCCGGGCAATTTTTTCGTAGTCTGTCATAACATTCAGCTTAATACAGCCGCAGCAAGAAATCCAGGCTTAGAAGTCTTTTCTAGCGCACTTGGTCAGCGCCCGGTGACAACGGCAGCATATCCATCCACCCACCCAACCCCAGCTTGGGTTGCAGATCGATCTGTGAGAATCATTTTGTGCTGTGTGCTACTCCACCACATATCAACGGCTATTTGGACTGTGCGACCAGCACAGAGGAGAGTCTCGCCCAAGGGCACCCCCTTATATCCTGCAGCCTTGATACGTTGCTGTGGACTTGAGCCCCCCTCGCCAGTGTGCGACGGTGGGCAAATGCCATTGCTGTCAAGATAATTCGCCTGATTGCGAGCAGCTTTTGTCAACTGGGACTGCGCATAGAGCCTTCCAATATTTGAAGCAGCACGACGACGATTGATTTCGTCCAAAATTCCCTGTTCCATCTGGGCTAGATTTACAGGCTCTGTAGGCTCAGGGATCGGAGTTGTTGTTGCGGTCGGTCTCGGCACTTGGGTGGGCCTGTTTGGGAGCGAAGATGGTTGCCGAGTTGGAGATTCACTTGGGCGCTGAAAGAGCGATGGGAGGGGGTTACTTGATGTAGGAGCTGCTGTTAGAGTGCCAGTAGAAGATGAGCCCGCTGGCACTGCTTCACCAAACCATGGTGGGGGGAGTTTGCTTTGTTGATTATTTTGAGACTGTTCCTGATTTTTGCGCGCTTGAAACGATGTGAATTGGGCTATTGATGTAAACGTCTGTTTTGCCACGGCATATACTTTTGCAGGGCTTTCCTGTATGTCTTCCTTCAAGTGCGGCCGTATTTGCGGGAGTGGCCCAAGAAAAATGTAGTTTATGGCAAGCCACGACAGTCCAAAAGCTATAACTTGTGCAAAAACGATCCGCGTAAAGTTTCGTTTAATTTGTTCCATAAAAAAAGGGGTTAAATATTTAGTATTTGCGATTCATACCCAGGTGATTAATTTGATACTATCTGTAGTATGATATCCAAGCTTTCCCCGTACTTCAAACTTAAAAGTGCTGTCACGCAATTCTTTATCTTCCTTTCATGTTTTGCTCTGATTTCATTTGCTGATATGTATTTATTTTCAACGCGATCTGAACGGATACACATGTTCATCGTGTTGGCAGCAATCATTCTTACAATCAGTGGGCTTGTATACATTGTACACGGTATTCTCCAGCGCACTGAACTCAACCCGCTTCATATTGCTATCTCAGGGATTATCGTTTTTCTTATTATTCACCCGACACAGTCGCTCATATTGTTTGTTGTCGCCTTAACTTTAGCTGTCTCTTCTAAACTCATACGCTTTCGTGGTCAACCTATTTTGAACCCAGCAGCTACTGGCATTGCCTTGACCTTTTATCTTTCTGCATTAGCGCGTAAATCCGTATTCATGTCATGGTGGGGAGCTGATATGGTACAGAATTTTACAAAAGGGAATGTGCTTGTGTATTACAGCCTTGCGGTGATATTTTTAGGAGGGTTTATATACTTCGCATGGAAGTTTAATAAAAGTTCATATATTGCATCTTTTGTTATGACCCATCTTCTCTTTATTTTTTATACAACTCTCCAGACAACTGGTTCTTCAGCTGAAACAATTGCTTTTATCATCGCATCTTTCTTTAACTCTTTTGCATTTCTTGCCTTGGTCATGATTCCTGAGCCAAAAACTTCACCCTCCTCACCCAAGCAGCAGGTGATCGTGGGGATTTTTGGAGGAATTGTTTTGTATATGTTACTTCTAGATAGTGTCCCCTTTATCTCTTCCGACCTTGCATTCATTCATACAGTTCTTGCGACAAATGTGGTGACGTTTGTGTTGAAGAGGTGGGCTTAGTTATAACTAGTTGAACTAGTTGGAACTAGTGAACTAGAAGGCAGGTTATTTGTCTCCACACTTCCACGGCCTCTACGTTCCCTATCCCTCCATCCTTCTATACTTCCACACTCTATCCCCCTATACTTAGACTATGAAATATCTCCAGCAAAATATTTGGGCTTCGATTGGGCTTGCCCTTTTCGTAAGCTTTGCATTCCCTGCCGCAGGAACTTTACTAAGTCCATTTGTCCAAATCTTATTCATGTTTATGGTGTTCTTAAGCAGTATCAATCTGAACGTTCGATCGATTTTGTCGCAGGTACATCATCCGGGTAAAACTGTTATTGCACTTCTTCTCATTCATGTTGTCCCACCACTTACAATGCTCACATTAAAACCATTTGTTTCCGATGATCTTTTCCTGGGGCTCATACTTGCATCTTCAGCACCATCAGGGATTGCGGTAATCTTTTTAAGCAAGATGTATAAAGGGGATCCTTCCAGAGCCCTAGTTATCACGTTTCTCTCCAATTTCTTAAGTCCTTTGATATTGCCCTTGGTTGTGTTCACGTTTGTTGGGCGATCTGTTCATCTGGATATTCTGAGTATGAGTTTGACACTTATAAAGCTTATTATTATTCCCGGTCTGCTTGCGCAGGTTATTGCACAGTCGCACTGGAAGGCAAGGATTTCCAGAAATGGTCCGGTCTTGCTTACCATCTCTCTTATGCTTCTTATCATTGGAATTATCTCTCCAGTTAGAAATTATCTGCTCGATGAATTACTTACATCCTTGCTCCTTGCTGGTTTCATAGGAGGAACGATTATGCTTCTCTTCCTCTTGGGCTTTCATATTGGCTCCACCATGGAAGCGAAAATCAGTTATGGGATTGCTTCATCGTTTAAGAATTTTGCTCTAGCAACTATTCTGGCATTTTCACTATTTAACGCATCGGTCGCGCTTCCTGCGCTGGTATATGCTGTCGTCAACAGCTTATTGCTCATTCCTTTGCAGTGGTATATTGAAGGAAGACGCATCGATGCTGTTTAGTGGTACACTTACATAATATATGAAAGGGTTGCTTGCCATCGGAGGCTTGATACTGGGATTTGCTGGGGTAATGCTCCTTCCTTCGTATGTGCACGCCCAGACATCTCCTTTGTGTGTCCCGTCTGGTTCATCCTGCTCTGGAGCATCTTCTGCCCATTGGGAATTTGATAATGTTCGAAATGTATGTTATCAGCCATTTTCTCAATGTGGTGGCACTGAGTTTAAGACACAGGTTGACTGCGAGGTAGCTTGCATTACGATCCTGCCCACATCAACAGAGATCACGCCCGCAGATACGGCAACACCAACCCCTCCTCTTGAAACAGAGACACCAACTTCCTCACCAACAGCAACGATTGCACCAAGTTCAGAGCCGACTGCGACAGTTAATCCCACTTCCACATGTGTCAGGGACAACCCGGATGTAAATAAGGATGGTGTGATAAATCTTATTGACTTTGAATTCTTTAGGAAAGAGTTCCTTGGCGAAGAGCTCTCAAAAAGAGCTGATATGAATTGTGATGGACGAGTCTCCCTTTCGGATTTTGAAATCTTCAGGTCGTTCTTCACAGCCCACTGAAAGTTACCCCTAAAAGTCATTTCACAAACCTAATTTGTGAGATGATTTCCAAACCAAACAAGCCACGTCTGACTTGCCGTAGCCTGTTGTTTTTTAGATGTGAAGGTTTATTTTCTCTTTGCTGTTTTCTTTTTTGCGGTTTTTTTTGTCGTTTTTTTGACTGTCTTCTTTTTAGCAGTCTTCTTCACGGCTTTTTTAACAGTTTTTTTTGCTTTTTTCTTGGCTGGCATATACATCACCTCCTTTTATTCTTAAGCGTACAACACATAGTAACTGCGTGACATGTTTGAGGCTGAGATTGGGGCTCTCGAGCGGGGCAAAATCATGTCTCAAATATGTGCATTACTTATCATCATACATACTTTTTACAACAGAGTGCAATATATACTTATTGTATCAAAAGACATCACCAGTGCGGTCCCAAATTCTCCTATCATCATTTAAAATATTAAAGCATGGCAAAACAGCTCATTGTTGATCTACACATCCATTCCCACTTTTCTCGTGCAACAAGTCCTAACCTTACTTTAGAGCATATTTACACCGCATGCAAAACAAAAGGTATCAATATCGTTGCAACTGGTGACTTTACCCACCCAGCATGGTTTAAAGAGTTATCATCAAAGCTCGTGCCCACAGAGCAGGGCTTGTATGCGCTACGAAATGCATCACAACTCGATAGTGCCGTGCCGTTATCGTGCCGGGATAATCTCGTTAGGTTTATCTACTCTGTTGAGATCAGCACCATATATACACGACATGGAAAAGTTAGAAAGGTACACACAGTAGTCGTTGTTTCTGACCATACCAAAGCCCAAAAGCTCAACGCGATTCTGCAGAAACGTGGAAATTTGGCAGCTGATGGGAGGCCCATTCTGGGGATGGATACAGAGGAATTACTCAAGATTGTTTTAAGCGTTGACGAGAATGCATTAATCATCCCGGCTCATATTTGGACTCCTTGGTTTGGTGTTTTTGGCTCTAAATCGGGATTTAATTCTCTGGAAGAGGCTTTTGGCACGTATGCTCGATACATTTATGCTGTCGAGTCGGGATTGGATTCTGATCCTTTTATGAATCAGCATAAAGCAGATCTTGGAAACCGCACTATTATTTCAACATCAGATGCCCATTCTGCACAAAAACTTGCTCGCGAGGCTACAATCCTGCAGTGCTCATTAAGGTATCGCGATCTTGCTGAAGCGATAAAAACTGGTGATAGTCGTTTTGTCGGGACTATTGAGTTTTTTCCTGCTGCTGGTAAGTATCATCTAGACGGACACAGAGGTTGTAATGTTAAGCTGCATTTTCAGCAAACGAAGCGCATTGGCGGAATTTGCCCCGTATGTAAGAAACCGTTGACACTTGGTGTGCTGTATCGAATCAATGAGCTTGAAAAGGGTTCTGTGACAGATTTTAGCAAATCTATCGAATATATTGTCCCACTTGCAGACATTTTCCGCGACATTCATGCTGTTAAAAGTGCTTCGTCAGTAAGTGTTGTCAAAGATACAGGGAAGGCAATTGAAATTCTAGGGAGTGAATTTAATATTCTGCGACATGTACCTACTTCTCACATTCGTAAAGCAGGGTTTGAAGAACTTGCGCAGGCAATTGAAAATATGCGCTCTGGCAAAGTTGTCATAGATCCTGGATATGATGGAGTATTCGGAAATGTATCGCTTTTTAACCCGTCTGGGGCTCTACCTCAAGCAAACCAGCTCCATATTTTCTAAAATCTCTGCCTAGAAATCTGTCTGTAGTTGATTTTTGCTTATCATTCGTTCAGAATGAGAGATTAGATCCATGGATACTGCAACCCCACAAATACCAGACTTCTCAGAAAGTAAAGTTGCTCATAATGCTTCTTCTGCAACGGCACCTGTTAATAAGAAGAAATTTATGCTGGCAGCAGTCATTGTTGGCATTATTCTTATTCCACTCATCGGTTTTTTCGTTTACACACGAAATCAGACAACACAAAGTAAAGCTTTTGAATTTCAGTGCCCGCCAGGGTATACCTGTCCTCCTCAGTTTTGTGATTCCACTTCTTGTCAAAATGACCCTAACGCGTGCCGGGCAGGAGCTGGAGAATGTAAACCAAAGGGTAGTTGTAACGACGGAACATGTTGGGAATGTCGTGATCAGAGTGGGGGACTGCACTACTTCAGATATCAGAATGGTGGGTGGGGATCATGTGGGGAAGCAACGCCCACAACACCACCAAGCAAGGCTTGCTCAGCACCATTCCAGTGTCTTGAAGCAAGTTTATGCAGTGCCAATAATAAACGGAGTGATCTCCAATGCCCTGCGGTGAGTCAAGTTTGTTGTATGCCTGATCAACCATCTCCAACACAGCCAATCACGACCATTCCACCATTGCCAACAGACACACCGTCACCGACACCAAAACCGACCCTAACTGCAGCACCAACCAATACGCCGCCTGTTACCCAGGCCTGTATTTTGCCGAAAGTTAAAGTTACCGTTGAATGTTTAACGTGTGGAAAATAATATGACAGCGACACCAAATAGCACTAAAACACGATTGGATAAGCGAACAGCAGTGATTCTTATTACCATGCTTGTCCTTCTGATCGGACTCGTTGTTGGGCTAATTTTAGTGAATCAGCCGCAAAAGCCACAAAAGCAAGCAGCAGCACCTGCCCCATCATGCCCTATGGACGGATTTTTATGTACATGGGATCTTGAGGAGGGGGTAACGTACACATGTGCTATAAGTGAAATTACCGCAACAGGGAAGATTGAAGTTGCACGCCCACAAGTCAAAAAAGATCCTGCTTCAGGTAAGGGGCTGTGTACCTATTCACCTCAGGTTAATAAACGCTATGAGTGCACTGTTCGAGCAGTGAAGTTTGCCGGATGTGAAGCAAGCGCATCAGCTCAAAGCTCATGTGTGAGTATCCCCGTCACCAACACGCCTGTTCCCACTGCTACTACAACTCCTTCTGCTACCCCATCAGCAACTCCAAGGCTCACCCCAACAATCACGCCAACACCAACGCCGACTCCCACACCAACAGTTACCATCACGCTCACGCCTACCCCCACAAAAACACCGACCCCAGGGCCAAGTGCAACACTTACCCCAACTCCTAAGCTAACAGATATTGTGGTTGTGAATGTAACAGGCACATCTGCACCTACAAAAGCTCCGGCGCAAGCGTCACCAACAACTATCCCGACATTACCTGTGTCTGGGGGGATTTCACAGTTAACTATCGCGTTCCTCTTTATTGGTGTTATTGCGATTGGTATTGCTTTCGCACTGTAGAAGTCATCCACGTGAGGACCTGGCCTTGCACAAGTTCGCGCTTCGTATTACTATGAATACATGAACCTGGGCAGCAAAGCTGACAAGCGGATTTTTATTGGACTCGTTGTATTGATCGTTTTGACGATTATGTTGGTGATTGGCATCGCATTCATTCAACAGCCACAGCCTTCTTCATCGCGAGCGCAAGTTGAAGGACCAGTATCTGACATTGATACCATCACTGAGGAACCACCTGAGGAGAAACCAACAGCTACACCAGAAGTAACTTCCGTGGTCGAAACAGCA
>Ga0156077_137_pt6 | contig 13614 bp, 17 predicted proteins | sample RifCSPlowO2_02_FD_107730 | JGI IMG/M metagenome (GOLD analysis project Ga0156077, IMG submission 107730) | Candidatus Roizmanbacteria bacterium RIFCSPLOWO2_02_FULL_43_10 | reverse complement strand
CCCTTTTCTTACTATAAGGTGCGCCATTTTTGTATAATAGACCTCGTCTTAATCACCAGCTGTGGGAATATGCAACCTGCAGCACCAGAAAAGAGGATTAAAGATGTTAGTCGGGAGGGTTATTCTCGGTAACGGCAGGTTCGGCTACCAGATCTTGGATGCCATCATGGCGGTGGTCATGCGATGGCCGGCTGGGGCTGCTCCGTGGTTGCAGATGACCGTTGACACAAGAACGCTCCGGGTGACTTTCGCCTTCATGGGTGATCAATCAGAGCCGGGGGTCACAGGAAGGACGCCGTTCTATTTCACAAGAATTTCACTTTTACTTGCTATGATTCTGGAACATGCACGAATTTACACCCACACTTAATTTAGTCTCATCTGATTTCTTCATTGATATCGCCGCAGGCTGGTTTGGTGCTGTTTTCATAATAACCCTCAAGAAAGGAAACACATACAAGGCTCGAGAGAATCGTATTCGCAATGTCGTGTGTATGCTAGAATCATTATTAGTTGCAGTTATTTTCAGACTATTATGAAGAAAGGAGCGAAGTTTGATATTTATGACTACAATCTACAGGTTGGAATATTTTATCTTCTCGCTGTTGTTGTGTTTCTCTTAATTCTTTTCGGGCTCAAGCTGTTCGTCCTGTGATGCCAAGAAAGAGCTGAATAGTTACTGAACGTGCAGATAGAAGGTCATCAACCCTCCACCGTGGTCAATGTACTTAATCTTAATAATCGCCCCGCTGCAGTTTTGAGAAGATGAGTACAACACCCCATCAGCAACCGCGCGAATCACGTCACTACTTCCTGAAATCATATCCCAACCCGTGTGAACCCCTCCGCTGTAAGTATAGCGCCACGACCACGGAGTTACACCATACTCCTGTGTGATAGTAATAGGCTCAGGAAGCGGCATTTGCCAGTCTTTGCCACCTCCAACATAGTCTCCGGGGTTTGTCCATGTGCCATCCTTACGTACCTCAAAATGAAGATGCGGACCTGTTGAACAGTACGGATAACCCGTGTTACCCATAAGAGCGATTGGATCACCTTTTTTCACATCTCCAACCTTTTGGCCGGTTTCAATGGCACGATTAATGGCCTGAAACTCTGCCAAAGCCTGGCCGAGCAGTTCCTGATAGCGCTTTTCATCGCTTTTTGTTTGCTCAAGGAGGGTTTGTTTTTGTGTGATTTGGCTGTTGAGTTCTTGCTTTTGCACTTCCAATTGTCTCTCCAGTTCTTCCAATTCCTGTTTTTTCTCTTCACGAAGATCCTTCTGCTCTGAAAAATTCACTTTGACTTGCTGTGTCCTCAGTGCGAGCACACGGTCATTTTCCTGAGCGACATGGATGTATTTCATCTGATTGGCCAATGTAGAAGCTTGTGGCAGCAGCATGATCTCAAAAAAACTCACATTTCGCTGTTTATACCCCTCAACGATTTTTTGAAGAAGCACTGCGCTTAAATGATCGAGAGATTCATTAAGGCGCGCAATCTTTCCGCCAAGCTCCTCGATTTCGTCCTTAATCAAGACAATCTCAGATTCGGTTTTGGTAAGACGTGCTTGGGCGAGGTCAACTTTGGTGTTAATGAGCTTAATTTGAGAGGATAAGGACGTTTTTTCCTGTCTTGCCTGATTTAATTTTTCCTCATACTCTTTTATTTTATCTTGACAGTCCTGAGTGTTATTGCATACCGCAGCAAAAGCCGGTTTGATAAGGACGATTAGCAAAACAGAGATGATAAGAGCTTTTAGCGAAGACATGGTGTACCTATTATAAAAGCTTTTCCTTTATAAGTCACTTGACGTCTGCTACACTACTCTGCATGAAAATTGCCGTTCTTGGTGGGGGCTTTACGGGCCTTACAGCAGCATATTGCTTGAGAAAGAAAGGCCACGAAGTGGTTCTTATAGAAAAAGCATCTGCTCTGGGAGGGCTTGCTAGAGGTTTCAAACAACCCTTATGGGATTGGCCTCTTGAGTATGCATATCATCATATTTTTGCAAATGATACAGATATTATAGGTTTTGCGAAAGAGATAGGATATGACGGTGTTTATTTTAAAACTCCCCACACAAATTCCCTTTATGGACAAGCTGGGAATTACCGCATAATTCCCGTAGATTCCCCGAAAGACTTTTTACAATTTCCTCTTTTGGGGGTCATCGACAAAATCAGAGCTGCAACAATTTTGGCAATATTGAAACTTCTCCCGAACACCTCATTATATGAAAGCACAACATCTGAAGTATTCATTACACACTATATGGGGGAGAGAATGTGGAAAGTCTTTTTCGAACAGCTTTTTCGGAAAAAGTTCGGTAAATATGCGGGAAAAGTCTCTGCGGCTTTTCTATGGGCGCGAATTCACAAAAGAACAAGACAGTTAGGATATATGAGGGGAGGATTCCAAACGTTTGTGGATTATTTGGAGCGCAGGTGTTTTGAAGCGGGGGTTACAATCCGAAAGGATGTTGAAATTACCGCTATACAGAAGGGTTTACTGATAAACGGAGAACGCTTTGATCGCATTGTGTCCACATTACCAACGCCTGTACTGATTTCCGTTGCCGCGAAGCTATTCCCGAAAAACTATATAAAAAGACTATTGACCCTTAAATATCTCCACGCCCTTGTTCTTGTCTTAGAAACGGACAAGCCGATCGTATCTGACACCTACTGGCTCAATATTTGCACGCCAGACGTTCCTGCGATGGTTATAGTCCAGCAGACTAACTTTGTCGATAAGAAACACTATGGCGGCAATCATATTGCATATGTTGGATATTATCTTGAAAAAGAGGATCCACGTATGAAGATGGCTAGGGAAGAATTGGTAGAGATGCTCAAGCCCAAACTTGAAAAAATTGAAAACGTAAAATTTAAGATTAAAAATTCTTATATATTTAAGGGCCCATTTGCACAGCCGATTTTTGATATAGGATTTAAAAACCGCAAACCTGATTTCGAAAGCCCCATTAAAGGTTTCTATATTGCTAATCTTGACATGACGTATCCGTATGACCGAGGAACGAACTACGCAGTAAGCCTTGGAAAGCGCGTTGCGGAAAAAGTTCGGTAAATATGAGGGAAATCATAAAGCCGATGTAAACGTATCAAGAAAGAACACGGTACTCTCGATAAGTGGCAGAGTCTTAAGAGCCTTGGTGGGTGAGATTTTAATGAAGTCTTCAGCGTCATCGCCGGCTTTTGGTTGGCCATCAGTGATGTGGGCTACAACGCACACCCCAAGAATCGGGTACATGATATCATTGTATATTGATTCTTTTGCAACAGAGCCAAGCAAATAGTCGGGCTCAATCTTCACATTAAGCTCTTCCAGAGCTTCCCTGACTGCTGTTTGCTCAAATGTCTCATTCGGATCACAAAATCCACCGACAAGCGCCCACTTCCCTTTCATAGGATCTTGTCCTCTTTTAATCAGAAAAATTTCATTATCGGGTTCGATAAGAAGCACATTGACGACAGGTTTTGGGTTGATATAATGCTCGAGACCGCACGTTTCACACTTTGCAAGAGTAGGGGAGTGATGGGCGAAACGAGCCCCACAACGAGGACAAAATTGATAGATTTTATGAAGTGGCGTAGGCATATTTCTTGTGCATATGATACTGGTCAGTATGGAAAGACTCGATATGCGGTTTATTAATAAGCTCTTCCAACATTTTCCAACGACGCTTCTTCACTGTATGAGGGACATCATCGTGCATAACTTTTGTGGCAGCAGTCATTGGACGAGGTGAATACATAGCGACGTACGACTTATAGAAGCTCGCTTTTTTGCATACGTCAACGAGCTCAGCAAATTCCCCATCTGTCTCACCGCAAAAACCAACAATAATATCGGTAGTAAACTTCACATCAGGAACAGCCCCGCGGATTTTTGTGACAAGATTAAGATAGTCCTCGCGGGTGTACCATCGGTTCATACGCCTCAGGACAGCATTGGAGCCATGCTGGAGAGGGAGGTGAATAACTCGGGTGATGTTTGAGTTTCTGGCTACAACGGCAATTAAATCATCCGAAAAATCCCACGGATTTGAGGAAACAAAATCTACTCTGTGAAATCCCAAATTGGCAACATCCTCAAGGAGCTGTGGGAAAAGAGTGGGGATACGCATGCGGCCAAGATGAGTGACATAGGTGACAGGCCTTGCCATCGACGGGCTTGGTCCTTTCAACGAAGTTGTATCAAAGTAGGTTTTACTGGGGAGATCGCGCATCACCTGAACATTTTCAGCCCCGAGAAGCAAATCAACCCCATAGGAATTAACATTTTGACCCAATAACGTAACCTCAACATAACCATCGGTACGCAACTGACGACACTCTTCTACAATATCCTCATACGGGCGGGAAATCTCTCTGCCACGGGTGAATGGGACAATGCAGAAAGTGCAAAAATTGTTACATCCGTTTGAAATAGGCACCCAGGCGGCACTTTTACTGGTTCGCACAGGCGCAAAATCAAAGCCCACCTCCTCAATCGGCATGAATTCGTCAACATCAGGCATGGCTTTTTTAACTTTTTTTATGAGTGCACCAGTTTTATCCCGGTACGCAGCCCCAACCATACAGCCAGTGACAATGATTTTGAGATCCGGTTTGGTGACTTTCAGCTTTGCAAGGTTCTGCACTAGCCCATACACCTTATTTTCAGCCTTTTCCCTCACCATGCATGTGTTTATGACAATCTGATCTGCGTCTTTATACGATCGTGCCGGAGTCATGCCACGAGCGCGAAGTCGTGACTCCACTCGCTCCGAATCTGCAACGTTTTGCTGGCACCCGAAAGTTTTTACTAAGTATTTCATAGTTGAGTATTATACCGGACAGGGTACACCCTGCAGAAACGAGGCAAGCTGCAACCCATAGGAAAGGCCGTTTTTGTTTAGGCCGTTCGGAGGCTCCTCCGAACTCCGGAGGTTACCCGCCCCAGCTTTGGTACCTTCTCAGCGCAAACTTCCACAACCACATGTTCCCTGCAAGAAACAAAACTCCAACCACGAAAGGAGCAACGACCCCTCCTATGGATAGCATCCCAAAAAGACCCTTAGCAGGAAATGTCATCATAACACCAATGGGTATGATAAACGTAATTACAAACCTGAAAGGTTGTTTGTAGATCTCAATTGGGAAGCGTCCCGATTCGCTTACGTCTCTTAAAATCATCATGATTTGATCAACTGTTGTGGTCAAAACACCAATACTTAAAGCGAGAATGTGAAATGCGGCCATGATGATTGTTGCGTTGACAAAAAGGAAGATGAACAGCAATATTCCACTCCAGGAGTATGTGCCAATAATAAGATATGAAATAATTATTACCTGAATGGCCAAAACAAATGCATCCAAGATGTCTAAGCCTCCGAGGAGGACCAGCATAAACGGATGAATGGGTTTTACCAAAACACCATCGAGCCCCCCGGAAACAACAAGAGGACGGAAGCGATATACCTCTCGGAAAAGCAGCCCCGAAACAGAGTTAACAAGCTCAAATGTCATCAAAATGATGAGTGCCTGGCTTGCTGTATATCCCTTAAGAAGGCTTGACTGGGTAACCAGAAAATAAATAAAGACAAAAAACATAGCAAACCGAACGAACTTCCCTAATGTGAATAGGAAAGCTCCTGTTTGTCCCTGAGTTGTCCTTTTGATTGAAAGGATGGACAGTAGGTAGTAGATGTATAAATAGTGTCTCATCTTCCAAAAAATGAAAATTCTCTTAAACCTTTTTGCCACACTTTTCGTGCAAGGTAAAAACTTAAGAAACTCCACCCAACAGCACCCAAAAGAGTAAATGCAATATCCTGTGGTGGCATACCTAGATAAGCGCGTGTTGGTATAAAGTAGAGGTAAGGAAACGGGGTAAGAAAAAACAAAACATACACATTCCGGGGGATAATGTCGAGGGGAAAATAACTTCCTGAGAAAACAAGAACAAGCATGGTGAAAACGAATCGAGGAGCCCATACTTCATGGGTCCAGAAACCAAGGAATGCGATCAAGAGATTGACAAAAAATGCAATAATAGTGCCGAGTACTAGAAACACAAAGGTGAGTAGCAGCGCCTGGGGGTTGGTTTGCACAAAAAGAACCGGTTTTACAAGCGCGATGACGATGGCAATTTCAATTACCTGTAACGAAATATTGATCAACTTGTCAGCAACATCGCGGGTGATTTGGTATGTAAAAAAATCAAGAGGTCTAAGGACATAGTCAATAATTTTCCCCTGCAGGATTTCTCCGGCCACATCTGCAGTGCGTGTCGCAAGCACAAAGCTGCTTATAACGGTGGAGAGCATAATGTAGGTCAACATGTGAGTCTGAGAGTAACCGAAAAGCATGGAATGTGAACCGTAAACAGCCGTCCAAAGGTAATATTTGATAAGAAGAGTGATTACATTCCGGAACCGCCAAAGGAGAAAGTTGAAGCGATACACAGCATACTCTGCCACTGTTGTGCTAAAAATGTTCCGGTAGGTTTCCATAGATAGAAGTATAGTGGAAGGATAGAGGGATAGAGGGATAGAGGGATAGAAATGGGAGGTGTGTGATATTGAAACATGAAGTGATACGCGATCCCCCCTATTATTGTATGTGCCTCTCAGTGGTTTTGCTGCCGATACGATACAATAAGACTGTCATGATGACCTTTTCACAGGAGGAAAGCCGCGGCAAACATGTGATTGGTATTGATGAGGTGGGTAGGGGAGCGCTGGCAGGCCCAATTTGTGCTTGCGCATGCATCTTAGAAACGAATCTTTCATTTCACAAAAATTTCACTATTCGGGATTCAAAGACAATGACTCCTCGACAAAGAGAGAAAACAGCAGCTTGGCTGCAGAAGAATTCGATGTCCTTTATCGCGGAATGTGATGCACAGACAATTGACGAGATTGGTATAAGCGAAGCAAATAAGTTTGTCCTCAAAACCGTTGCTGAAGCAGCTATCCAACACGTCAATGATCCTGAGACAAAAGTTTTTGTAGACTATTTTACATTGTCAGGCATTGCCACGATTTCTGTCCCGAAGGCAGAGAGAATTCATATCTCAGTAGCTTCGGCGTCAATTCTTGCAAAAGTGTACAGGGATAGTCATATGAAAGAACTTGCCCAAGGTTATCCACATTACGGTTGGTATACAAATATGGGGTATGGCACAGCTTCACACAGAGAAGCAATTAAAATATTCGGCCTGTCTCCAAAGCATCGGAGGACATTCACATCCTCTTTTGTAAAGCAGCCATAATGCGACTGGGTTCAGCTTGCAATGAGAGAGACTTCATGGCAATGCCAATAATGGACTTTGGTTGAGCGCTAAATGTTTCCTGATTATGCTCGATTAATGCTGAAATAGCTTTCTCCAAGTCTTCATCTGTCATTTCTGTAGGCATATATTCCTGCACGATCGCAAGTTGTGTTCTGTTGTGCTCAACTAAATCAGTGCGACCTGCTTTTTCAAACATTTCCAAAGCCTCTTTCAACTTTTTGTTCATCTTCTTCAACACCGCAACTTCTTCATCTCCCGTTAAGTCATCCATTTTTGCAATCCGCGCGTTTTTAATTTCAGCAATCATAAGCCGTACAATATCAACACGATTCTGCTGGTGAGATTTGAGGCTTGCAATCAAGTCATCTTGCAATTTCTGGATGATCATACTATGATGTACACATTTCTAACGACTATGCAGAAGACAGCTTTGGATATTATACGCTACATAACAACTGAAGTAGAGGGTAAGAAAGTACCGCTGGAAATCATGATCAGCGATGTGCAGATGATGAAGTTTAAAATCCGCTCACTTTTTGGTGATATATCAATGATTGAGCATCTTGAGCGGGACTTTATCGAATCTCTCTGGCGCATTGGTAAGATTGACGAAATTGTTTCTTCAAACATTCAGGATCTGGATGAAGACGAAAGAGAAGTCCTGTTTGAATATATGGATAGTCTGGAACAGAATGTCCGTGATACTATGAAACGCTCCTTCCACGTTCATGGGGCGCAAAAAGATGGCGTTCTCAAACTCGAGGTTTTTAAAGAGCTTCACTTGGACTCACATATTCATTAAAAAACAATGAAACATTTTTGATATGAGAAAACCTGTTGTTATTGATTTGGAAACAAAAAAGACCTTCCGTGAAGCCCCAAATCCACAGGACCTTGGGATTTCTGTTGCAGGTCTATATGATTATGCGACAGATGCCCTTATTGTATTTGAAGAATTTGCGCTTCCGGAGATGTTTCAATACCTTGAAAATGCATCGATTATTGTAGGATTTAATATTGACCAGTTTGATCTCCCTGTCCTTCAGCCATACTATCCTGGGGACATTTTGCGTTTTAAAACCTTTGATATTCTTAAAGACGTCAAGCGTTTACTTGGCTACAGGCTGAGACTTGACGATATCGTAAAGGCAACTCTTGGAGAAGGGAAAAGCGGACACGGTCTGGAAGCAATCAGGCTTTATAATGAAGGAAAGCTGGATGAACTAAAGAGCTACTGCCTTGATGATGTACGTCTGACAAAGGAGCTTTTTAATTTTGGTGTTACACAAGGCAAAATTCACTATCCATCCCGCGGGGCCGATCCAGAGCCTAAGACGGTTTTTGTGCAATGGGAACAATTTATGTCCTACCAGGGTCTTAGTGATAGCGTTAACTTATCCTTGCCTTTCTAACAGTCAACTAAAAACATAGGAAAACGCACTCTCCTGATTTTTACGAATTCTTACCTGCTATAATGGGGCGTAGTTATGGACCTTCAACGCATAAAATATACACTCATTTCTGCGCGCCCCAATCAATGGATTAAAAATACCATTCTCTTTACAGGTATTCTTTTTGCCGGTCAGCTGTTTAATCCTCCCATTTTTATGAAAGCGCTTATTGGTTTTGTTATTTTTTGCATGCTGTCAAGCACTTCATATATATTAAATGATATTATCGACTTTCCACTGGACAAAAAACACCCAGCAAAGAAAAAACGTCCTATTGCATCTGGTAAACTCAGTATTCCGGATGCGACTTTTGCGGTCTTTATTCTTTCCTTTGTTTCTCTAATCAGCGCGTTATTTGTAAGTATTTCATTTTTTGTTGTGGCATTTACCTTTCTCCTTTTGCATTTTTTTTATTCACTCTACTTTAAGCAGAAGCCAGTCCTTGATATCTTTGCAATTGCGTTTTCATTTATGCTACGGGCGTTTGCAGGATCTGTGATAACGGGGTATCACATTCAAATATGGCTTCTTCTGACAATCTTTTTTATGTCTCTGTTCATTGCCTCTGTGAAGCGCCATGCCGAGCTTGTAAATCAAGGTACAACCACACGAGCAGCACTGGTAAATTACAAAGAAACAATGCTGCTTTTTTTATCAAGTACTTTCGCAACCATGACCATTACGTCTTATTCGCTGTATACCTTTTTGGAAACACCCCCGCTCATTGAGCACTCAATTTTTCGCGGTTTATCCTTTATTCTGCCGGAATTCGAAGCACGAAAATGGCTTATGGTAACAGTACCACTTGTGGTATATGGCATTGCGCGATACGGCCAGCTTCTTTATGAAAGGGAGCAAGGGGAAGCCCCAGAGAAGCTTATCACCAGAGATAAAGGCCTTATGGCAATTATGGGGTTATGGGCGACTATTGTAATTGTGTTACTGTATGTGGTGTGAGATGGAAGGATAGGAGTATAGAGGGATAGAAGTATGGAGGGCGTAGGGTGGGGGTTATCCTGATCTCTAGTTCACCCAGTTTACCTAGTTATAACTAGTTTTAACTAGTTCACCTAGTTCAACTAATTATGTCGGCGTATATTCTCGATACCAATTTGTTTTTCAACCTGCAGGCGAAGACTGCTTTTGGTACAAATCCCCAAGAGATTATTATCTCGGTCACGAACTATGCCCAAAAACTCAAATCTCTACAAAAAGCTGAATTTTATATGCCTCCTCGAGTTTTGGAAGAGTTTTTGACTTTTGTCGATGAAAGTGAAGAGTATGTTCATAAATTTATTGCACAAATTAACATTAAGGCTCCAGATAAGTCCAAAACCCAATTCGCAACAGAGGTTTTCTATGATCTCATTGAAGAAATTCGCCACCGTTCGTATCGAGGTTTGCAAGTTGCGGAGGAAGAGATGGCTCAGGCTGTTGCGGAAATTCCACGGGAGCTTTTAGAACCAGGAGCAAAAATCGAATATCAGAAGGCAATTGGAGAGCACATAAAACGTCTCAGAGACCGTTATCGTAACGCAACTCGTACAAAGTTTCTCGACAGTTTGGCAGATTTGGACATTATTGTTTTAGCAAAGGAGCTGAATGGGGCTGTTGTTACTGCGGATGAAGGCGTACTTCTGTGGGCGCGAAAGTTTGGTGTGAAGGAGGCGATCCCTCATGTCCTGCACCATGAACTGGATGCTCTGCTTGCTGGTTAGCTGTATCTCCCTTCGGTGGTGCTTCCTCGGGCATGAGGGTTGTCAACCACTCGGCCATTTTATCAGTTAATGTCTTTCTGGGGCTCTCTTGATATATCAGATGATTTGAAAGATGATGCAAAACTTCATGCTTTGTCGGTGGGTTTGGTACAACCAGGTATAGGGGGTGGGTGAACTGCATGCGAGTGAAAATAACCACAATATCATAGTCAAACTTTTTGATAAAATAAAAATGTGATAAATTCTCCCATGGATATGTCTGCTGTGCTGTTTGTATGCCGAACTTTGTTATGATGTGTTCAGTATTTTCAGGAGGAGTAATGGTGAGGGCGTACACGAGAAACATGATGGCCCAGATTGGAATGATCAAAATAAACTCTTTAAAGAAAAAAACGATGAGCGTAAGAAGGACTGCAACTGCAACGTAGAAACGTAACACTCCCACTGTTTGTTGTTTGTATGCTCTTAAAGGTGCAACCCAAGAAAAAAGAGCCTGGGGATTTTGAGGCTTTGGGTGGGTTTGATCTTGAGAAAGACCGGGTTGATGTGTTGAGGGTGCTTGCTTATCGATATGAGGACCACGATGAGGATCTTCAAAATCGTGTTCATGTAATGTTTCTCGAAGTTCATCAGCATCCATACAAAAAGTATACCACTTCCAACTTTTAGGTGTGCATCCGAGAAGTTGTCTCAAAACCTGCTCGATAACAGATGCAAAGACATGTCGAATTAAACCAACATTCTTGTTCACATTTTTTTGCGGATGTACATACTATACGGATGAAAATTTCAATTTGGGGCTTTGCAGACGACGGTGATGTTATTTGATGCAGAAAGTTATTATTGAAAGCTGTCCCTAGTGTTGTTACATTTGTCGTTACACCATATGTGGTGAGAAGTCGGACATACCCATATGGGTGGACGAGCCGGAGGTTCAAATTATGCAGTGTATATTTTGCAAGAACACTAATACTGAGGTTGTTGAGACACGAACATCTGAAGACGAAACAGTGATTCGTAGAAGAAGAGAGTGCCCTGATTGCTCAAAAAGGTTTACAACCTATGAGCGTGCCGAGCAATTACCTATCATTGTGATCAAACGGGATGGACGGCGAGAGCGTTTTGATAGAGACAAGTTGCGTAACAGCATCATTTATCCAACTGAGAAAACAACCGTAGGCCTGGATAAGGTAGAAGAAATCGTTCAGAAAATTGAGGGGGATATAAAAAATGGTGAGACAACAGAGGTTGAAAGTAAAATAATTGGGGAGCTCGTATCAAAATATTTGAAAGAGGTTGACAAAGTAGCATACATTCGCTTTTCAGCTGTATTTAAAAGATTTGTAGACCTTGAAGATTTTGAGAAGGAGTTAAAGAAATTATTATAAATTTCCCGGAGGTTATTGCAGAAATCTGAATGAAGATGGCGCGAAAGCTTTCGGGGCAACGTAATAGGACTATGAAACTGACGGGCATTGCTCACAAGGTCTTTATGGATCGGTATGCGTTAAAAAACGTTGCAGGAGACCCTGTGGAAAAGGCTCCTGAGGAGATGTGGCAGCGTGTTGCTCGTGGCATTGCCCAGCAGGAAAAAACGTCCTCTGAAAAAAAATTGTGGGAGAAGAAGTTTTATGATGTGCTCAAGGATTTTAAATTTGTTCCAGGCGGGCGGATTCTCTCCGGGGCAGGTACTGACTTTAATGTCACATACTACAACTGCTTTGTCATTCCTGATCCAAAAGATTCTCGAGGAGGTATTCTGGAGTCTCTTAATCAGCTTGTGGAGATTCAGGCACGATCGGGTGGAGTGGGACTCAATCTCTCCAGTTTGAGGCCCCGTGGTGCTCGGGTAAAAACAGTAAACGGTTTTTCGTCAGGACCTGTTACATGGGCTGGGCTCTTTTCTTATGCAACGCATGATGTTGTGCAACAAGGAGGATCTCGTCGTGGAGCAACTATGCTAATGCTGTGGGACTGGCACCCGGATGTAGAAGAGTTTATCACGGTAAAGCAGGACCTTACTAAAATCAATGGTGCAAATTTGTCAGTATGTCTTTCAGATGCTTTTATGGAAGCAGTGAAACAGGATAAAGATTGGGATCTAATATTCCCTGATTTAGATGATCCTGAATACAATGAAAAATGGGATGGAAATATCAATGCTTGGCGAGCTTCAGGACATAACGTAAAAGCGTACAAAACAGTCAAAGCGCGCGACTTATGGAATCAAATATGTACTGCGGCTTGGCGCTCTGCAGAGCCCGGACTTCACTTCCTAGAGAGAAGCAATCGCCGGAGTAATACCTGGTACTTTGAAACGTTATGTGCGACCAACCCTTGCGGTGAGCAACCCCTTGGTCCATGGGCAGTGTGCAATCTTGGCGCAATGAATTTATCTGCATATGTTACGCGTGGACAGTTTGATTATGAAAGGTTTGGATCAGACGTCAAAGTTGCCATGCGCTTTTTGGACAATGTTATTGACGATACCTACTATTTTTTCAAAGAGAACGAACAGTGTGCAAAGGATATTCGTCGAACAGGGCTGGGAATCATGGGCCTTGCTGACGCTCTGATCAAGATGAAGATGGCATACGGAAGCGACGAGTCGTTGCCGGTGATTCGTAAAATGTTTAAAACTCTTCGAAACAATGCCTATGAGGCTTCCATAGAGATTGCCAAAGAAAAAGGATCATTTCCAAAGTTCGAGAGTAAGAAGTACTTGCAAGGTCATCATATCCAGAACTTGCCGAAGCGTTTGCAAAAAAGGATTGTGCAATCCGGTATCCGTAACGCTGTTCTGCTCACGGTTGCGCCAACAGGCACAACGAGCGTTATTGCAGAAGCATCTTCTGGTATAGAACCGGTGTATGAATTTGAATACAAACAAACGTGGCGCGGAGGACAAGACATTGTCTATCACAAACTTTACAAAGAATGGAAGGATAAACATCCCAATGAAAAACGTCCACCCTATTTTGTTGGTGCAAATGATCTTTCTCCTGATGAGCATGTCAAAGTTCAGGCTATTGCGCAGGAATATATTGACTCATCAATTTCCAAGACAGTTAATGCACCGAATAGCCATACCGTTGAAGATGTGAAAAGGCTGTATATGATGGCCTATGATATGGGCCTGAAAG
>Ga0156077_138_pt1 | contig 17258 bp, 15 predicted proteins | sample RifCSPlowO2_02_FD_107730 | JGI IMG/M metagenome (GOLD analysis project Ga0156077, IMG submission 107730) | Candidatus Roizmanbacteria bacterium RIFCSPLOWO2_02_FULL_43_10 | reverse complement strand
CCCACGTGAGCCTGATGTAAGGAAGGATCAGGGGGCCACGCTACACTTTTCCTTATGGACACACATTGTCCCTCCGGAAACTTTTTCATATGATGTCTATTTCCAAAATGGATGCTCAACAAAGACACTCCCAAGAAATATTGGCAGGTACTGGCAGATAACTGATATTTGCGACTTTCATCCGCGCTCACATTTCAACAAAGCAAGAGCAGTACCAAACAGAGCCTGGATTATTGGCTTTCGTTACACTGATGAGAACCTGGAATTTCTCCCAGGCCTTCGTTTTCCGGAGAACTCACTCAAAATTGCCTACTCGTCAGATTATGGCCAGTCGTGGACAATGCTAAAAAGCTCAACTGTTGACTCAGTTAACAATACTGTTGCTGCAATCACGGATAAGCCTGGCGGGTATATGGTCATGGCTGGCTTTGTCAACCCAGCTACCTACTATAGCTACAAAGAGGTCAAGGGCATTTCAACACGAGGTAGCATTGTTGAACGCATAGTAGGAGGTTTTCTCAGCTTATTCAGACTTGTCCGGTGAATTTGTTGATCCAGCTTCAATAATTTTTTGCAGTGGTGCCTGACCTTTGCTTGACTCAAGACTGCGATCTCTCTGAATCATTGCTGCCATACCAAATAAACTTAGAACTACAAATATAACAACCCCAGTGAAGACATATTTGAAACTCATGTAAGGAAAGGACTTGTAACAGAATTTATTATACAGAAAGAACAGGGATCTTATTCATAGTTCTTATGGCATTAGAATGATATAATCTGACTAGAATGGGCCGCTAGCTCAACGGTAGAGCAACTCCCTCTTAAGGAGTTGGTTCCGAGTTCGAGTCTCGGGCGGCTCACAACCTCCGGAGTTCGGAAGAGCGTTGCAAGGCCCCCTGTCAGATGCGGCGTTACTATAAGTCTTTAAGTGGCCTTGTGCTTTGGAAGCTGTGATATAGATTATGAGAACTGAATACTTTAATGCTTATGACCCTGACCTATTTAGAAACCTGAGAGGCTTGTATTGTGCCTTACGGAGGGCTGATACCGAAAAAGCAATGAGGGCATACAGACTACTCATAAGGCAATATGGCAGGTGCGCAGCATATGATATAACGACATGTATTATTGACGCACTTCTTTCTGAGGGCTTCAATCTGACTGATCCTGAATTTGAAGATGTTTGGGATGTCCCCCCACTAGCTGACCTCATTCTCTATATGAATAATCTTCCTGTTTGATTTTGAAGACATATGCTATAATGCTTTTATGGCAAGAACAACTACTGGATCTGGAAGCACTTCAACAAAAACATCTACACAGAAGAAATCAATTCGCAGGGGCACAGGCACTACCGGGAAGGCTATTTCCCAGGCAAAGAAATCACCATCTATCTCTCATAATCAACCGCAAAAAGCAGAAATTGACCCCTCAGCGCAAACAGCAGAGAGTAAAAGAAAGTTTTTTGCAATCATTGCCGTAGTGGTACTTGCGGCCATCCTTTACTATCTCAAGAGCTTTTTTGTTGTAGCGCTTGTTAATAATCGCCCTATTACGCGATATCAGGTTATCAAAAGCCTTGAGCAACAAGGAGGAAAGGGCACGCTGGATTCATTAATCTCGGAAGAACTCATTAAGCAGGATGCACAGAAAAAGGGAGTGACTGTTAGTCAACAGGAGATCGACGAACGAGTGAAAAGCATTGAAGACGAGATTAAAAAATCAGGACAATCGTTTGATAATCTTTTGAAGACCCAAGGTATTACCCGACAACAGGTTGAAGAGCAAACGCGGCTCCAGCTCATACTCAAAAGGTTGCTTGCTGATAAAATAAAGGTCAGCGATAAAGAGGTTGAGGAATCTTATGTCCAGCAGAAGGACTCAAAACCAAAAGAAACCTCAGATGGAGAGTATAAAAAGCAAATTCGTGAAGCACTTGAGAACCAAAAGCTTTCTTTTGAAGCTCAAACCTATGTTCAGTCTCTTCAAAGTAAGGCAAATATTCGGTATTGGCTCAGGTACTAGATAGAAGGATAGAGGACGTAGGAGTTTGGTTACCTAGTTCACCTAGGTTAAATCCAGTTTACCTAATTATCCACAGTTCCCCTCAGTTCAACTAGTTACAACTAGTTATAACTAGTTATAACTAGTTCATCTAATTCTAACTAATTCACGAGCTCATCTTTTCTGTCTCTTAAGAATCGTGCCCACTCCTCAACGATGTCTATAAAAAACTTAAAAGGAGCTTCAATGAAATAGTCAAAAAAAATGATAAAAACATTAATCCTCGAGACCTGATCGCTCAGTAACTTTCCAAGATAAAGAATGGGGAGAAACAGAAAAGTCACAGCAGAAGTAATGATATTTGATTGCGTCTCAAGCATATATTCTTTTGCTGTCTGCCTGATCCGGTAACCAAAGAAGGCAACAACGCTAATAAAGAAGATGAAGATGAGTTTGCTCACGATATTGAAGCCCATTGCATCAAGTGCAGAGTAAATAACGCCAAAGACAACGCTGAAGGTAAGGAGATATAGAAGCGAGAAAAACATGAATAGAATTGGCTTTTGACTAGTCCTGCTGCGTGTTATGATAATTGGTTGTGTTTCATATGTCGGATCCTTATCAATAAGATCAACAATTCTCTCGTAAATCCGTTGAGTATTACTTTGCGACGGTGGCGCAATAACAGATACAATAATGCTCATGAGGACTGGTGGAAAGAATGTGTTAATTGTTATTGCGCTTAGGTCAACATGATCAAGCAGAAGTCTGGAAAGTGGTATCTCCAAAATTAGAACAAAGAGCATTTTGGTAAGAAAAATGTAAATAATGCTTTTTACTGCTGCGGCGCGTAATTTCTCCGAGGTTTGCTTATATTTGAGGTTACACACCGTTTGTACGTATTTTTGCAGCTGAGATGTATTGCTTAAAATATGCGAGGCGTTCTTATTATATTCAGTCAAAATTGCGTAAAGAATCTTAAAGGGTGGCACCTGTTTTTTTGCAAAACGTGTCAGAACATCGTCATAAGGATTTTTAATTGTGGCGTATGATCTTTTAAGAAAAGTGGGAAACTCTGACGCAGCACGACTCAACTCCTTATCAGTAAGGCCCACAATGTCGCCGTATTTTAGAACCATGATGTGATGGAGAATGGATGAATTATCATTTCTTGCAAGTGCTCGCTCTGATGCAACAAAAAAGTATTCATCCCTGGCCTCATCTGAAACATGAGGAATATTTACCTTATTTCGCAGTGTCTGATAGAAGAAATAGAGTGAGGCAGATTCACGTTGAGTTTGGGAACCACTAATATATTCCTCCAGTGCGCAGGATAGAAGTTCAGTAATAACAGCTCCAAGATGGATAGTCTTCCCCGCAGTTAAAGACGTATGAATTGCTCGATAAAATGCGATATACCTGTCAATAATATGCTGGATGTTCTGAATGTCAGTAGCTGAAAAGTGATTCTCTGGCACATATCTCCCCCATAAGAGCTCTCTGACAAGATTTTCTCCTTCATGATCACCTGATGTATTAATGGCAAGTCTTCTTCTTAGAATGCGTGTGATAGCGATTCTTCTTATAAGATGTTCCTCATTAAACTCTATAGCATTCCGAATACGCTCATAGACAAATCCAAAGAGGGAAACTGTTTGTGAAACATGATAATTCTCTCCCTCAACAGTTTTATTAGGAGGACTTTTTATATCAAGAGACGTAAGAAGGGCCTGCGTTATCTGAGAAAGGTGGATTTTCTCATCCTGATCAGTCATATGCCAGATAGTATACCTGTAAACTTTTATAGTACAATGAGATGCGGCCTTACCAATTGCCAATCGTTTGAAGCCTATAATATTACCCTATGATGCTCATTGCTTTTGATTCTGGAATTGAACGAACTGGGTATGCTGTATTCAATCTTCACGAATCTCGCTATACTGTTCAGGCTTATGGGTGTATCATAACACCGAAGGTCTCTACGCTCCCTGTTCGCATTGCAACACTCCATGATAAGGTTGAGGAACTTATTTCTCAATACAGGCCTGATGTTTTCATTATTGAAAGGCTCTTTTTTACAATGAATAAGAAGACGGCTATTACTGTTGCACAGGCTCAAGGGGCTGTTCTTAGACTTGCTGGGCACCATGGGATTGAGGTTGAGTTCCTTACGCCAAATCAGATCAAGCAGGCTATTACTGGCTACGGAAATGCTGATAAGAAAAGTGTACAGCAGATGGTTGCCCTAATGCTGGAGCTTGAGGAAGCTCCAAAATACGATGACACTACTGATGCCCTTGCATGTGGTCTTACCTATTGTACAATGAAGGCACTACATGATAGGCAAGCTCAAGGGGCGAATAGCTGAAGTCCACGGAACTCAGGCCCTTTTCGAAACATCAAGCGGTGTTTTCTACTGGGTCTATATTTCTCCACGCCTTATTGATGAGAGCAGCGATCTTGAGCTGTATACCTATCATGACATTAAGGAGGATCATCAGCAACTTTTCGGTTTTGCATCATATGACGAATACCGAGTATTTACTTTTCTTGTTAGCGTAGACGGTGTTGGCCCTAAAACAGCATTTACTATTCTATGCACGTCCTCTCCACATGAGATACAACAATCTGTTATAACCTCAGATGTCGACTTCTTCCAGAGAATTAAGGGCATTGGGAAGAAAACGGCACAGCGTATTCTTGTTGACCTATCTGGAAGACTTGGAGCTGAATTTGACTTGGCAACATCTGACAAACGGGTAGATGAGGAGGCTGTTGATGCCCTTGTTTCATTGGGCTTTAAAATTGGAGAAGCCCGGCAGCTCCTTGCTGATATTGAGCCAGACATATCGTTAGAGCAAAAAATTAAGGCTGCTTTGCGGAAGTTATCGAGAACATAATATGCAGGATGCACAACCTGTTCTTGAAAGGAAGTTACGGCCGAGAAAGCTGGATGATTATATTGGTCAAGAAGCTGCTAAAAAGTCACTGCGCCTGTTTACTGAAGCAGCACGCAAAAGAGGCAATGCTGGCGAACATATTCTCTTCTACGGCCCGCCCGGCATGGGCAAAACTACTCTTTCGTATATCATTGCTCAGGAGCTTGGAGGAGAGCTCAAGATCACCTCAGGCCCGGCTTTGGAGAAAGCTGGCGATCTGGCAGCAATCCTTACAAATCTTAAGGATAATGATGTTCTCTTTATTGATGAAATTCATCGATTACGCAGACCTGTTGAGGAGACTCTCTACCCTGTCATGGAGGAATATGCACTTGACCTTATTGTTGGTAAAGGCCCGGCAGCGCGCACTATGCGACTTTCTGTTCCGCACATTGTGATTGTTGGAGCAACAACGCGCATGGCTCTTCTCTCTGCACCATTTCGTGACCGGTTTGGGCTTGTTCTAAGGCTTGATTACTACTCTGTCCCAGAGCTTACAAGCATTATTATACGATCTGCAAAGATTCTTGGTATCCCACTTGAAAAAGCAGCTGCCCTGGAGATAGCAAAGCGCTCACGCAAAACTCCACGGGTAGCTAATCGTATACTCAAACGACTTCGTGATATGTTTGAGCTGAATAATCATAAGGTCATTTCCCGTGAGGTGCTGACTGAACTTTTTGACATTCTTGAAATTGACGAGGAAGGTTTGAGCCAGTTAGATACCCGCTACATGCAGACACTCATTGACAAATTCGACGGCGGCCCAGCAGGACTCTCTACTCTTGCCACATCACTTTCTGAGGATAAGCAGACCATTGAGGATTATGTTGAGCCCTATCTTATTCAACTTGGGTACATAAAGAAAACTTCGAAAGGGAGAGTTGCGACAGAGAAAAGCGGCTATCGTGTGCTATAATAATTTGCGCTGAATGAAGAGGTAATAGTATTTATGAGATCAGCCAGATCATGAAATGGTTTCCCGATTAAATAGATACTATTGGCGACACCGCTCGGGTGGTGAAACTGGTATACACGCAGTCTTGAGGGGGCTGTGCCGCAAGGCGTGGAGGTTCAAGTCCTCTCCCGAGCACCATAGATTAATTACGTGCTACAGACTTCCCTATAGCATATAATTAGAGCCTTTGGTCTCGTAGCTCAGCTGGTTAGAGCGTTCGGTTTACATCCGAAAGGTCGTGGGTTCGAACCCTACCGGGACCACCGTCGTGCTACAATAAAGCTGCATGAGTAGGTTTTTGATGTTTTCAATTCTTATTTTGCTTCTCGTCCTTGGATATCTTTTTATCGCATCATCTCCAGATAAGTCTCAAGACCAGTCTGATGCATCCTTGCAGTTTAATGATCGAAAAATTATCTCTGCCCAGATCGGCAGCAAGCGTTACAATCTTTTTGTCTCAGATACTGAAGCTCAACGATCGCAAGGCCTCTCTAACATTGAAACTATGCTGCCAAATGAGGGAATGATTTTCATATTTGACTCCCCTGCCAAATATGGATTTTGGATGAAGGATATGCAATTTTCACTTGATCTTCTGTATCTTTATGGCAACAATATTGTTGCTGTAAGGGAGGATCTTTCACCAAAAACATATCCCCAAACCTTTGCTCCTTCCTACACAGCGAGCAAGGTGATCGAACTTAATGCTGGAGAGGTAATGAAGAATGGAGTAAACATAGGAGATCAGATCAAGCTTAAGTGATATAATGAGGGAAGGACTTCGTGAAGTTAGTTAAATCACGTCAGTGATTCTCTAACTGGGTAAGGACACTCTAGAACTGCCCGGGTGGCGAAATGGTAGACGCGCAACACTTAAAATGTTGTGACCGTAAGGTCATGTCGGTTCGAGTCCGACCCTGGGCACAAAGGATCAATGCAGCACAAAAACTCGATGTGAATAACACTACAACGTTATTTAAAACCATTCCTTTCGTTCCCTACCAGATCCTCCTTCTACACTTCGTTGAATCCCATTTTCAGCACGACCAAGCCAATCAGCAAGGCGCTGGCGATATAAGCATGGCGTTAGAATTTCGTCCTCAAGATGTCTTCGAAGCACCTCGAGTGTTGCTCTGGATCGAGCTAGTGATCCTTTCACACGTTTAGGGCTATTTTCAGAAACGCCAAGTAAAAAGCACTGTCCACATTCCGGACAGTGCACGTTAATGGTAAATAAACTGCTATTTGAATGTGACATAGATCCTTTGAAAGAATTGTATTATATACCCAGCCATTGTAGAATACTACTCTAGCCGACTTAGCTCAGCGGTAGAGCATTCGCTTTGTAAGCGACAGGTCCGGGGTTCGAATCCCCGAGTCGGCTCCTGGATTTACAGCATGATGCTCCTGAAGTATAATAGAGCTTACTTAAACAGCATCCGTAGCTCAACGGATAGAGCAACTCCCTTCTAAGGAGTAGGTTGTAGGTTCGATTCCTACCGGATGCGCTCGCTTCCCTACCCTTTCCGCTACATAGAACAAGCTATCGCCTCTCGATTATATACTCATATGGATGGTACATGAAGTATGCAGGAAGCTCGTCGGAGATAGCCTTCTGAAAGTCTTTATAGATACTTTGCCTCTGCTTAACATTTAAAACCTTTCGTCCATCCTCGAGCAATTTATCAATTTTAAGGCTCTTGAACTTTGTGATATTTGTCTGCTCCTGTGTTGAGTACCAGAAGTAAAATTGGTCTGGATCATCTGGTGGGTTCCAGATCGCCAGAAACATGTCAAATTCATCTGGTGGCTTCTGCTGGGCAACCTTTACATCAATATGAGCACCGATTTTCTGATAGTACTTTTTAAGAGTGCCGGCAAAGTCAATTGTATCAGCAAATGTATAAAGCTTAAATGAGGCCGATACCGTTGAAGTGACATTCTTTTTTAGGAGCTCACGAGCATGCTCTTCGTTGTACGGATATTCCTTAACACCTGAGTAATATGCCCAGGATGTTGGTGGAATCGGGCCCTTGGCGTGATCTCCTCTTTCTGGAAATGATGGCGTTGCATAGGCAAAGGCTTTACGTATCTCGCGTTCTTGCAATGCACCAGACTGGTTGTTGAAAAAGAGCGCCATGATTTTACTGTAGTCAATTGTTTGAGTGACTTTTGTATTCCTCCAGGGCTTAAAGTAGGCAACTGTTGTTTGATCCTGTGTGATAAACTGCGTTATCTCACCCTTCTTATAAGCATTAATGAGATCCTCCTCAGATGAGTAGAAACGGTAGATCCTGTATGGTAAATTCGGCTTATTTGGAGCAAGATTAATGGAAGTAATAACATTCTTCTTATGCTTATAACTTTCAACTCTGTATAAAGCCCCAATTCCTACAAATGGCTGCTTAATGACAGGTTGTGTAAGATAAATGGGGAAGATATTAAGAGGTGCCTTAAGTGTAAAGTCAATGGTATAGTCATCAACCGGCGTCATGGTAACATCAGGGAAGGAGTAGGAAATGCCTTTCGAAGTAAATCTCTTGCCATCTGCCCAAAAAAGGTCATTACGGAGATGGAAACGATACGTTTTTCCTCCATCGAGCAACTCCCAGGAATTTGCCAAAAGAGGCTGTATTTCACCATTTTGGTCAATCATGATAAGAGGGTTTGACACCTGCCTTCTGACTGATAAAGGAATCTCTCGTAAGGAATACTGGCCTGACATACCAATTATCTCTCTCCTCTGAAGAATGCGTGAGCTGAAAAAAGGGAAAAAATTCAGTAAAGCAATAATAAGCAAAAAGGCAGCAATAAAACTGACAACAAGCAGAGCTGCATGCTTCTGCACAAACTCTGTGAAAAGCCAGTAATAGTGTCGAACTTGCCTATGCAGGTTCATAATAGAACATTGATGACAGACACGACAAAAAAAAGGAAGATCAAAATTGCAGTCAATCGAAGAAGCATTTTTTCCAAACCTCTCCGCGTTTGAAAACCCGCTCCTGTTCCTCCCCATGCACTGCCTAATCCTCCACCCTTCCCCTGAAAAAGCGTAAGTGCTGTAATTACAACACCGAGGACAATGGTAACTACAAGCAGAGCATTTTGCATACGTGCCATTATAGCAGAACTAGTTAAAACTAGTTATAACTAGTTGAACTAGTTTTAACTAGGCGAACTAGGGCCAAATGAGCCTCCCCTCCACACCAGATCCTCATCTTCCCACACTCCTATCCCTCCATCCATCTATACTTCTATACTCTCTATCCTTCTACGCCCTCCATCCTTCTATACACATGATACCTCTTTGCAAAGCGGTGTGATTCATCACGTAGTGCCTGGAAAAGTCTAAATAAAACGCTTGTACGATTAAGCCCAACAGTACGATAACCTCCCGAAGTGAGCATGATCCTATCAGGCCGCTTTGCAAGGGCAATAAGAGGGATCAGAACATCAGTGTGCTTAAAAAGCCTGTGGATGTGTCTTAATTGTGGAGTTCCCCCATCAAGCACAATAAGGTCTGGGGTTCTCCATTCGTGATGCTGCAGGCGTCGCTGTATCACCTCCTCAAGCATGTGAATATCTGAGATGCCTTTCCTGCGCAGTGTAAATTTTCGGTATTCTCTGCGATCAAAAATTCCATCCTGGAAAACGACCATTGAACCTGAAGTGGCTTTACCAAATAAGTTGCTGATATCGTAACATTCAATCCGATACGTTCTATTGGAAGTAGTATCGAAGTACGTATGGAGAAACTCCTGAAATTGTGAGTAAATCTCTAGCTCGTCAATGTCCTGTGACTGCTCATTGAAATTTCTTCTATCAAGAAACAATGAAAATTGGAATAATTTCCTTCGCACATGTATTGCATCTTCATATTTTTGCTGACTCGCGTATTCGGTCAACTGACGCTCAAGAGCTTTTATGAAGGAGAGAGAATTACCAGAGAGGATAGTAACTATTTTTTTGATATTTTTCCTGTACATTTTTGATAGCTTAGCCTGCTGAGAAGGATCATCGGTGAGAAGTATGGTATTTGGGCAGGGGGAGCAGAATCCCAGTTTTGCATAGAAACACCCACGACTTTTTCTTGCTTCATGGTCTGAAAATGGAAGAATTCGTCGTAATTCATAAAGTAGCGACTGTGTTGTGTGTGAGGATTTGAATGGTCCAAAATAAAGTGATCCTCCATCATTTTCCAGCCGCACAGGTATGAGTTTAGGAAATTGATCCTTGATCGTAACCTTAATATAGAGATAATTTTTATCATCCTTCCAGACAACGTTATATTTCGGTTTATGGTGCCTGATGAGTGAGGCTTCAAGAATAAGTGCATCGAAGTGAGACAATGTGGGAATACACCTAATGCTGGTTGCATGTGAAACAATTGCATGCTCTTTTTTAAGCAAACCTGCCTGATGAATGTGGGAACGAACCCGAGCACGAATATTGACGGACTTGCCAATGTAGATTGCCTGGTTCTCGTCCTTAAAGATGTATACACCACATTGATCAGGAAGTCCTTTGGTATCTTTTAGTTGTATCATGCATGCATTGAGCGCATCTTAAAATACAAAAGAAGCAGTACTATAATTCCTACAAATGATCCTCCGATAATAAGCGCATCCCGTGATTGCTGCTTGATAATCCCTACTGTTTCAGTCCCCAGTACTGATCCAGCATAGGTAAATGAAATAGTATCAGTAGGCTCAAACTGATCTGTTGTGCGATATGTAAAAGGATACGTTTTAGTTTCATATGGGGCAAGGAATGACACAGAAAGTGACGGTGGGTCAAATACAATATTACTTGCCTGTGGAACAATCTGAATAGAATGAATGTACGTATTACTGTTGTTGGTTACTGTTACAGTATCAGTATAGCTCTGCCCGGAGGTTAGTATCTCGCGAATAGATGTACGCATATCAAGGTTTACTTGTGATGTTGGTTTATCATCGGTAATTTTTACCGTTACGTCTTTTCTATCCTCCGTTTTATAAAACCCGGCAGGTAGAGGCATTTTTGGATCTTTACCATGTATGGCAAGGGCAATATGGTTTACGTCAAAACCCGAAAAATAATTAATGCCTGAAGTATCTTCCCATGTTGGATCTACTTGTCGCCAGATTTCCTGTTGACGATCATAATATTCAGGCCATGCGTGTAGGAGATCCTTTGCCAGTGAAAGTGGTCGTAGTTGGTCATTTACAGAGTACGCATACCCTTCAATCTCACGCGCTGGTATGCCTTTTTCACGGGCAAGAGCAATAAAAAGATCTGAATATTCCGTACACACAGCATTCTGTGGCTCAATCAAAGCTCTTTCTGCACCAAACCTCTGTGATTTTTGGCGCAGTCTTGATGGAGCATATTCAAGTTTTTCCAGTATGTATGAGTAAATACCATAGGCAGAGCGTAAGTCCTTACTGGGAACCTGAGCCAGCATAGTGCCAAGTGACCAGAGTTTATGCTCTGTAAGTAGGAAATCCTCCTGAGTCTCAAACATGCGACGCATAACATCGCGTAATGTAGATTGTGGCTTTACAAAAACCTCAACATACCCTTTATAGGTAATATCCTTTGAACTGCGTGGCAAAAGGGTGTATTCAGCCAGGAAGTTACCGTCATCATCGGTAAAAGTCCTATCTGGTTGAGGCTGAAGTGTCTGCACATAATTTTTCTGATAAAGGGTCTCCGGAGGGAGTGCTATCGTCTGCTTTTTTGGGACGATTCCGTTGTTTTGCAGAGAATAGCGCAATTGCACCTCGTAAACCTGCGACTCCCCAAAGAGCACCAATATTGCTTTTTCCTTGACATCCTCCCATGTAATGACACCATAGCTAATATTTGTAGGAATAGGCTTAGAGATTGATACGGCCTGATCAAACCCTTTTGGGAGATGCAGGCTCACATTCACTGTTCCTTGCTCTGATACATCAATTAAGGGAAGTATTGCCTCCTGAATACTTCCCTGCATAACGCGCATATTATCAAGGCTATATTGAAGTTTTAGCGTGTTGATTGATCTTCCTGTTTCTGGCTCACCAAACTTGAAAGTAATTTGCTTTGCGTTTTTGAGCTGCGAAGTTACATATGGAATCTTACCAAAATCATCAGATACCCGTAAATTTTTGAAATCTATGTGCTTTGGTAATCGAAGTGTGTACTCAGTGATATAAACGTCTGATCGTAAATTTGAAAGAGTAATATCAAGCGCAACGTCTAAGACGTCAGTATTCTGGTCAAAATAGAAATTAAAGTCATAGCGCGTGGAATATGCACCCTCCTGAGCAGATGCGCGCGTGGCAGCAATGAAAAACACAAGAGTAATAAAAAATATAGCCCAAACACGCATAGTGATATTTTAACTTGTTTTAAGGAATTGTGCTGTTGCAGAGTTTTTTGCAGATTGAATATCTTCTGGTTTTCCCTGAAAAAGTACTTGGCCTCCTGCCTCTCCCCCATCTGGCCCAAGATCAATAATATAATCCATATTCTTAATAACATCCAGATTATGCTCAATAACAATCACCGTGTTCCCCTTTTCTACCAATGTATACAAAGCATGCAAAAGTTTACTAATGTCGTAGAGATGTAGACCTGTTGTTGGCTCATCAAGTATGTAGACGGTTTTCCCTATTTCTGATCGTGCAAGCTCATGGGCAAGTTTAACTCTTTGCGCCTCACCACCAGATAATGTTGGTGCTGGTCGGCCAACCTCAAGGTATCCAAGCCCGATCTCTTTCAGAGATTCGAGTTTTCTTCGTAATGGTTTATATGCTCCAAAGAAGTCAACAGCTTCATCAATAGTCATAGACAAAACATCGTAGATATTTTTATCTTTATACTTCACCTCAAGCGTTTCACTGTTATAGCGCTTGCCGCTACATACATCGCAGGTAACATAGACATCAGGTAAAAATTGCATTTCTACCTTGATTGAGCCTGCTCCCGAGCATTTTTCACATCTTCCACCCTTCACATTAAAGGAAAATCTGCCCTTTTTATATCCGCGCGTTCTTGCGTCGGGTGTTTGTGCAAAGATGTCTCTGATAAAATCAAATGCCCCAACATATGTTGCTGGATTTGACCGCGGTGTGCGGCCAATGGGGGATTGATCTACAAGATAAACGGTATCAACATATTGATAGCCATCAAGCGCATCAAACTCCCCCATGATGCCGTCATAACGACCTCTGAGATAATATTCAAGAGCTTTGTAAAGGGTCTCAACAACAAGGGTTGACTTTCCAGATCCAGAAACACCCGTGACTCCAATTAGATGCCCAAGAGGAAATTCAGTAGTGATATTTTTCAAATTATATTGTCGAGCCCCTTTGAGAATAAGAGAGCCATGCGAAACATAGACAGGATGTCGTTTGTCTATGACTTTTCTACCGAATAAATAGTCAGATGTGATAGTATCAGCACTCTCAAAGGCCGTATATGTTCCTTGATATACCACCTCACCGCCATGCAGCCCAGCCTTCCTACCGAAATCGACAATGTATTCAGCGTCCATAATTGTTTCGGGGTCATGCTCAACAACAATAATAGTATTTCCAAGACGATTCAGGTCTTTAAGTGAATGTACCAGCGCCTGCACATCCCGTGGGTGTAGCCCAATTGAGGGCTCGTCGAGTACATAAATGACCCCTGAAAGTCCACTACCAATCTGCGAGGCTAGCCGAATGCGCTGTGACTCTCCACCGGAGAGTGTTCGCGACGGGCGATTGAGGGTAAGGTAACTAAGACCAACGTTTACAAGAAAGGCAAGTCGTGATTCAATTTCAGCTGTTACAGCTTTTGTAACCTCACTCTCATACTGCGAAAAGACTTTTTCTAGGCCTTGTATATATGAAGCTGTTTCCTTTATGGACATATCACAGACCTCAAAAATGTTTTTATCACCAATACGAATATTCAGAACCTCGTCCTTAAGGCGGCGCCCAGTGCAGGCTTCACACACTTTTTCAGTCATATACCGCTCAATATCCTGACGGAGATAATCTGATGTTGTCTCTGTATAACGCTTCTCTAGCTCTGGAACAACACCGGGAAATTTTTCGTAGATGACTGTTTGTTCCCCATGTCTGTTTGTCCCCCTCACCGCAAGGACATTCTGCGAGCCATAAAGGAGAATATGGAGTTGCTCTTGTGATAGCTGATCTACAGGTATACGTGATGAGATGTTATGATGCTCAAGAAATGTTTTAAACGTTCTTCCAAACCAAGTTTCACGAATAAATACATTCTTGAGTGGATAGATGGCTCCTTCGCTAATGCTTAAGTTCTTATTCATAAGAAGTTCCTGGTTAATTCGAATGACAGTCCCCAGCCCTTTACATGTTTCACAAGCACCAAGAGGAGAGTTGAAGGAGAAAATCCTAGGTTCGATTTCCGGCAATGAGATATTGCATATGGGGCACGAAAAATTCTCTGAAAATAAGTGCTGATCATGAGGTGATGTTTCAAGCAAAACAAGCCCATCGGAAAGTGTCACAGCCTGTTCTACAGCATGAAAAATCCGAGATCTCAGATTGGCAACAAATACAGGGTCCTTAAGTTGTGTATACATCCCTTTGAGCGAATCTATAACAACATGAATGGTATGCTTATTCGTTTTAATGAGTGTTATGTCGTCATCCAGTGGCACCTCCCTACCATCGATCATAGCCTGATCAAATCCCTTTGCTTTCAGATTGTTGAGAAGACCGGCAAACTCCCCCTTTCTGTTACGCACTATTGGCGATGTGATTTTTACATCATACTGCAAGAGTTTTTGTTGTTTTGCATGATCAATAAGCATAGGAAGCATATTCTCGGTTATTTCATCAATGCTCAACTTTGTAATTTCCCTATCACAATTTGGACAAAATGGGTGGCCAGCTCTGGCGAACAAAAGCCTGAGATAATCATAAATTTCTGTTGTTGTACCAACGGTTGATCGGCGATTATGACTAACAGATTTTTGATCAATTGAGATTGCAGGTGATAGTCCTTCAATAAAGTCAACATCTGGTTTGCCTAAAATCCCTAAGAACTGACGCGCATAGGATGAAAGTGATTCGACATAGCGCCTTTGTCCTTCAGCGTAGATGGTATCAAAGGCCATTGAAGATTTTCCTGAGCCTGAGACTCCAGTAAAAACAATAAATTTATCCTTCGGAATGGTAAGATTCACGTTTTTTAAATTATGCTCTCGGGCTCCATTGATATGAATATCTTGTGTCATAATGACCGTTTAATGGCGTTAACCTTGTCACGAATAAGAATTGCTGATTCAAAATTGAGCAGATCTGCATATTTCTTCATTTCCTGCTCAAGATTTTCAACCACCCGCTTCTTATCCATCGGGGTTAGACTGGATATCTGTATTGTATCAAGCGTTGCAACAACATCTTTATCCTTCTTGAGATCATCACTATACACTGTGGGGGCAATCGCATCTTGGAGCTGTTTTTGAACATTGCGAGGGATAATTCCGTGCTTTCTGTTATAGGTTAATTGGTAAGCCCTCCGTCTTTCGACCTCATCAATTGCAGATTTCATTGATTTGGTTATCGTGTCGGCATAAATAATGATCTCTCCTCGAATATTTCTTGCTGCGCGTCCCATTGTTTGTATCAGGGCTGTTCGACTTCGCAGGAATCCCTCTTTATCACCGTCAAGAATAGCAACCAGTGTTACCTCAGGAAGATCTAGGCCTTCTCTTAGAAGATTTACCCCCACTAGGACATCATATTCATGCTTTCTCAGCCTCTGAAGAATATCAGTACGCTCAAGAGTTTTAATATCAGAGTGCAGATAAATTGCTCTTATTCCATGTTCCTTAAGGTATGACGATAAATCCTCTGCTGTCTGCTTTGTCAATGTTGTAACAAGAACCCGCTCCTTCCTTTTTACTCTGACATTTATTTCCTTTATAAGATTCATAATGTCTCCTTCCGTAGGCCGGATATTTATACCAGGGTCAATAACACCTGTTGGCCTGACAAGTTGTTCGACAATGTGATTGCCGGCATCTTCAATCTCCCACTCGTCAGGAGTTGCTGATAGGTAGATACAACTGGTGGCACGTGCGTAAAATTCATCAAAATTAAGTGGTCGATTGTCACAGGCGGCTTTAAGTCGAAAGCCATATTCAACCAGTGTTTTCTTCCGTGCTTGGTCGCCATTGTACATGCCTCTTATCTGAGGAATAGTCATATGAGATTCGTCTATACAAACAAGCCAGTTCTGACCATACGCATGTTTAAAGAAGTCCAACAGGCTATACGGTGCATCGCCTGGTTTACGTCCATCAAAATATCTTGAATAGTTTTCAATTCCATTAACATACCCCATCTCACGAATCATCTCAAGGTCAAAAGTTACCTTTTGAATAAGCCGTTCAGCTTCGTGTGTTCTGCCTTTATTTTGGAGGATTTTTGATTCTGTAGCTAGATCTCTACGAATCTGCTCCTCTGCAGATGAAAAGGTACTTTTGTCAATAAGATAGTGCTTAGCTGGGTAAATGACGATTGATTGAGGTGGGTCGCTCAATGTGCTGCCTGTCAGCGGGTCTTTAACAGATAGAGCAGTAATCACGTTGTTATCATGTGTGATACGGTAGCTTATGTCATCATATGCAGGGTAGATGTCAATATGTTCACCCCTGATTCTAAAGCTCCCCCTGTGATAATCAAACTCCGCCCGTTCATATTGAAGTTCAATTAACCGCTCCAGTATATCTTCTGTCCGCACACTTTGACCTATGGCAAGGGGAAGGATAAACTGTCCGTACTCCTTTGGCGAGCCAATATTGTATATACATGAAACTGAAGCGACAACAATAACATCCTTTCGAGTTAAAATATTGCTTGTTGCAGCAAGGCGAAGCTTGTCTATGACATCATTAATCTGAGCCTCCTTTTCAATATAGGTATCTGTTTGAGGGATATACGCTTCTGGCTGATAGTAATCGTAATATGACACAAAGTATGAAACAGCATTATCGGGGAAGAAGGATCGCATCTCCTGATATAGTTGACCAGCAAGCGTTTTATTATGAGAAATAATAAGGGTTGGCCTTTGAGTTTGCGCGATCACATTTGCCATGGTGAAGGTTTTGCCAGACCCAGTAACCCCTAAAAGAACCTGACGTGACAATCCTTTCCTAATGCCCCGTGTAAGTTTCTCTGATGCTTGCTTCTGATCGTTTGTTTGTGCAAAATGTGATGTAATATGAAACATAGTGGCCCTCTGAATACATAAGTTGGCATACTATTGTACACGGTAATATAGAAGGATAGAAGGATAGAGGGATAGGGGTGTGGATGCATAAAGCGAGTTATCCACATTGCACCCTAGTT
>Ga0156077_150_pt5 | contig 19752 bp, 23 predicted proteins | sample RifCSPlowO2_02_FD_107730 | JGI IMG/M metagenome (GOLD analysis project Ga0156077, IMG submission 107730) | Candidatus Roizmanbacteria bacterium RIFCSPLOWO2_02_FULL_43_10 | reverse complement strand
CAGAGAGGGGATCTAGTTTTTCGTGGATATGTGTGATGTTCGTGTCTTCAAAAAGGCGAACGACATGACACACAAGCGCGGTTTCCCGTATATGCGAAAGAAACTTATTTCCAAGTCCTTCCCCTTCTGAAGCCCCGCGGACGAGTCCGGCGATGTCATAAAATTCAATTGCTGCGGGAATAATCATGTTAGTGTCGACAACTTTTGCAAGCTCTGGAAGACGTGCATCTGGCACTGCAATAACCCCAACATTTGGCTCAATTGTGCAGAATGGGTAGTTAGCAACATCAGCAACCTGCTTTTTCAGAAGGGCGTTGAAGATGGTCGATTTTCCTACGTTGGGGAGACCGACGATTCCTACTTTGAGCATATGCAGCCTATTATATCAGCAATCTCACTACAATCCCAAAAAGTCCTTGGCCCTCAACCGCTTCATAAATATTTCATAATCAGCCGGTATGATGCTCTTCGATGGTATACATATATCCACTTTTTATTGTCATTTCAGATTTTTGTATCAATCTGTCTGCTGGTTTACTCGGGACAGCCTTTATCAGGTTGTTTGTATTGAAACCTGCCGTAAAAAAGAACAGATTGGATTTGACTTTGAATCTACTCAGTGCAATAATCTTTTTATCAATTGGATACATTTTCAAAATCTTATGACAGACAATCAAATAAGTTACGCTAATCGTCAAGTTATCATTATTCTCGGGATTTTTGCAATTATCTTGTTGCTTTTGGCGATTGCGTTTAAACTGGCAATACAATAATTGGGGGTTTGATATAATGTGAAAGCAATGTCAAAGCTTATTTCTACAAATCCTGCAAGAGGCTATGAAGAGATTGGCGCAGTTGAAATCTCTTCTGAAACTGAAGTTATATCCAAGGTTGCTGCTGCACAAAAAGCAAAACTGTCCTGGAAACATACACCACTTGAGGAACGGAAGAGCTACTTTATAAAACTCCTGAATTTGTACAGAGAGAGAGAGGTAATGCTGTAGCAGAGCTTCAAACGAAGGAGACGGGGAAACCGATATCCCAAAGTCTTGGTGATGTAGAGTTTGATATTGATAATATCAAAGCAAAGCTGCGACTTGCCGATGAATGTCTTACACCTAAACTTCTTGACGAATCCGAAACTCAGAAAAACATTCTTTATTTTGAGCCTCATGGTGTTGTTGCAGTTATTATCCCATGGAACTTTCCATCATCGAACTTCTTTATAACATGTACTCAACTTCTGCTGGCAGGAAATACAGTTGTATATAAGCACTCGGAAGAATGTGCATTAACAGGAAAACTTCTCGCGGACATAATGGAGGAGGCAGGGTTTCCAAAAGGTGTCTTCTGCGCGGTTCATGGTGATGGTAAGGTTGGGGATTTGCTAACAGATCAGGATATTGACGGTATTCACTTCACGGGTAGCTCAAAAGTAGGACATTATCTATATGAGAAAGCGGCCAAGAAGTTCATCCCTGTTGTTTTGGAAATGGGAGGTTCCTCCCCAGGAGTCGTTTTTGCAGATGCTGATCTTGACGCATCATGCCCAAATATTTGCCACGAGCGCTTTAACAACTGTGGTCAGATTTGCTGTGCTCTCAAGCGTCTCATCGTGCACGAAAGCATCTATGACAGCGTGGTTTCACGTATGAAGATGAACATTGAGACAATGAAGGTAGGAGATCCTATGGATAAAGACACTACTGTTGGCCCTCTTGTAGCAAAAAGACAACTCGACCTTCTTGTTGAGCAGGTAGAAGATGCGAAGCAGAAAGGTGCAACTATTGTTACAGGTGGGAGCAGAGTTGAAGGGCTTGATGGAGCTTACTATCAACCTACTCTCGTTACCAACACAACTCCAGATATGCGTATTATTACTGAAGAAGTCTTCGGACCAGTGTTGCCAGTGGTACCATTTAGTGCGGAAGAGGAGGCGGTAGCACTTGCAAATGAAACAATATATGGACTTAGCGCATTCGTGTATGGCAAGGACGTCGATAAGATGAGAAGTATTGCCGCACGCATTGATGCCGGTCAAGTAAGTATTAACGGAGCTTCGTACTTTTCCGAAAGTTCCCCCTTTGGTGGGTACAAAATGTCTGGTATGGGGAGGAATGATGGTCGTCTCGGATTTGATTCAGCCACACAGAAAAAAGTTATTGCAGAGCCTAAATAAGGGGAAGGACTGGCTTCACAATGCTACCTAACGAATCTCTTCTTAGAATATCTCGACTTTTTCTCGCTTTCGGCAACTTCACCACAATCTCAAAGCATAAGAGAGCTCTCTCCGTACGCACGACTATTAGTATAGAGCTCTATGACAATCTAAATTACAACACTTGACTGGATATATATTCGGTGATAAGATATGTTATCTTGCCCGGCATACATGTATGTCGGGTCTTTTTTTATATCTTCTTAACTACGTCGTTTCTGTCTAGAGATATGTACTGAGGTAGTTTCTTAATCTTTCGAAACCTAAGATTATTATTATCGAATCGGATTATGTATGTTTTATAAAAGAGGATCGCTTTAAACATGACTTTATTTTGCATAGAAAGTACGACGGTAGTTATCCGAAGATTCCTGATTGTATGTAATGCCTGCATGAAGTCTGCATCACCAGATAGAAGGAAGGCTTTACTAAATGCTTTTCTGTGAGCATAATCAACGAGGTCTACGGCTAATTTTACATCCACCTCTTTTTCTTTTCCGCTCGTTTTAGAGCGATATCCTTTAAAGAAACTTATGTTTTTTGTCCTTTTAACGCTTTTGTAGAATATAGCTTCGTTTTTCAGATATCTCTTTTCTTTTAATGTTGGATGTTTAGATTTTGGAGAATAAGAAGCATAAAAATATACTTCGCTGAATAGGACCTTTAAGTGTGTCTCTATTCCTTTTACAAGTAGTGAAAAATCAAGGAATTTATCAGGGCCAAATAACTCGTACTGACTGTTATATAAATTCGACCCATCAACAAACAAAATTTTTTATGCATGAAGAAAATTATACAGTATCTTGAAGCTGAGAAGAGATTCATGAGTTCCATTAAGAATCCGAATGATTGACCCCCGAGCAATATAATGGGAGGAAACCGAAGGTCATTAGCCTTCGGAGTTTTATTGGCCGAGTGATAGACTGCCATTAGTATTAGAATGCAGGAGCCAACTGAAGCTCCAGATTTGCATCCTATAGTATTCTCGAGTATAATTCGCTCATGATTCCGGAACGAATTTTTGAAACAGCTTCAAAGCCGCCTGAATATACCTATTTTGCAGGCTTTTTGCCAGATGAGCTGAGAGGTATTAATGGGCTTGTTGATCTTTTTGACAGGGTTGTTTTTGCCTGTGGCGCCCACCCACTTGATCTTGTTATCATTATGGCATTGCACAGTGGAAGAGGATCTATTGCGGAACTGTATCAAACTATTCAATCATATCAAATTCCGGGGCTGGGTTCAGGGCAGGAAAGGATCATAGAAAGATTGTACACAAGACTCATACCTTCGGGGATTCTTCGCTATGAAGACAGTGACAAGAGCTATACCATTAATGAGGCCGATCTAAAACTCGTGCGTAATCTCTGCTCCTCTCTTATTGCTTACTGTCTGGAGTTTGGACCAATTGCTGAGCCGTTATTGCACAAAAGGGGGAATTTTGGGCAGGATGGTCGAAATTATTTGGTCCGCTTGGCAATGATTCTTCAATTGTATACCTGCCAAACGTATGATGGACCAAGTAAGCCGTATAATGTTTCGAATAGCAAGCGTCTTAATAACCTTATAGCGGACGGGTTTGTTCTTAAGCACGAAAAACGGCCGAACCCATTTAAGCTATACGGTTCTGAGTCGGCAAGGTATAAGAGAATCCCTGTTGATGGTGTTCTGAGACTTCCTGTGGCTGATCATATAGGATACTTTCAAAAGTATAATCATGTAACCATCGGCATGGTAGCAGCAGCGCTGGGTGTTGAAAGAGATCTATCCTCTGGGATTATGGGGGAGTTACGTCAAAACAGGGTTTTAGAGAGTGAAGATCCGAAGAAAGAGCAACTTGAACCTGTAAGTCTCAGCAGACAAGGAACAGTGTTTGCATCGAGGGTCATATTACCGTTGCTTGAAGCCTGCACTGTCGCATGTACAGGATCTGGCCATATAGATATGCCGTCAATAACGCTTCAAGAGCTACGCACTGCCCATCAAGCACACGCAGCCAGCCGTAAGAAATCTGAAAGACGCCCATTTGCAACGCAGGCAACAGGGGTGTCTGTTTACCTTTCAGAGCATGGCCCAATCTCTCAGAAAGGATTAATCGAAGTTTTTGGTGGTCGTATAGTAAATGTATTACCAGGGATGCTTGTAAGTGGTGGGCTTGTAAAAGTAAAATCTGGGAACACGGTCTTCTATATGCTTCCCGGACAGTCACGGGCGTCTTCCTCTGGTTCTGAGGAACTTTCTACAGAGCCTCAGATAGATAAAGTGGAGCATGTAAGAAGGTTGAGTTATCGATCAACGGTAGAACTGCTTCCTCTGTTTGAAAACCCGTATTTTTGGAGGAACCTGGAGGTAGACATGTTAACGTATCATCCAAGTGCAGTGCCAACAATGGAGGGCTTTCTCATGTTCTTCTCGGACCGCAATAGAAGCGCATTACCAAGGGATGAAGACGGAAGACTTCATAAGGGGAAGTATTTTAAAGTATGGACATGTCTTGCTAAAGATATGAAACCTTTGTGGGAATATATGCTTCTCTATCAGGATCTTGACATCGGATTTGATCCAATGGCTTTAGTCAAAACCTATTTACACATGAGAGCTCCTGCGCATATAAAGAGACTGCTTGAAAAAACATTTCCGAATGACTGGAAACAAGAAAGCTGTGATGTTATTGGAGTTTCTTTCTCACCTCTTCAGCATGTCCAGTATAGATTTGACACGGAACTTTTCCAGGATATGGAAAGAGGAAGAGCAGCACAGGCAAAGCTTGAAGCGTGCGGAGAAGATGTATATGCTGGCGAAGATATCTGTAGGGTTATTCGGAAGGGTGAACGAGCACAAGAACTCTTAGCATCCGAACACATACGCTTAGTTTTTTATTTCATTAGACACTGTACACGTATTCCCATCACTGCCGATAGTATCTCAGCAGGCTTGGAAGGCCTTTTGAAAGCACTGCACAATTTCGAATGGAGAACGGGATGGTCATTCGGGTCATTTGCTAAGGGATATATTAAAGGATACGTGGTTATGACCGATGACTATAGGGATCCGGTATCACTTGATGGCGGTGCAGTATCACTTGATTGTCCACTTCGTATGGATACTGAGACAACAAGACATGCAACCATTGGGGATCCGGTTGCTGAAGGAGACATTGATAGAGCACTGGAGCGAGTTGGACTAGAAAAGTTCCTTGCTGATTTGTATGAAAAAGGTATTGTAACCGACCTTCAATATACAATCCTCGACCTGTGGTTGGATGGTGCACATGGTGATAGTGTATATATTGCGAAGCATTTGAATGTGGCTCCAGAGGATATTGAAAAGGAACTAGAGGCTGCATTTTCTGCTATACGAGAGGTTGTTTCATGTGGAAATACGGGGTTTTTGTAAAAGTCATTTCAAAATACACTCGTGAATCGCTCGGTGATGTTTTTGGCCATTATGTCTGTTTTTGCACATCTGACGCCAATTATGGAATCGACATTCCATTACAAGCCTATCTCCGTTGACAAGCTCCTAGTGACGACCTATAATATTGCCGCACTTTTGCATATCACTCACTCAGGCCATTTGCGTGCCTGAGTAATCAACAGGAGGAGAGAGACCGTGGTGATAAGAGAAGGTCGATGGGACTGTGGTGCTTGTGGTATAACGGGCATCCTTGGAAGGGTGCGGGTGTGTCCTGATTGTGGGGCACCCCGCCCGGATGATGTGAGCTTCTACCTATCAGAAGATGCTCCAGCCACTGACGATGAGGAGCAGCTTCTGGAAGCCCGCGCTGGGGCTGATTGGGTCTGTGAGCACTGCGGGGCAGGGAACTCGAACAGACAAGAATCCTGCAAGCAGTGCGGAGCAGACCGCGGCACCAGTCCAACGCTAGACGTCACAGACTACTCCACAGGGGCAATTCCTCGTGGGTCATCAAGAAGCCCCGGAGGAGCACATTCTCGCGTGGGCGGTGTGGCATCTCGGTTCCAGAGGCTTGTTGTCAATGCAACCACTGACGATGAACCGGCTGCCTCTGACGATTCGGGCACAGGGCAGGCAAGCCCATGGCTAGGCTCTTGGCCCAGCGCTGGTGGCATCAACCTAGCAGTGCTGGCGGCTATAGGCATTGCGGCAGCAGTGCTCGGCATGATCTGGCTCATCATCCCGCGAAATGAATCCGTCACGGTGCAGGAGAAGAGCTGGGCTAGGGCGATTACCATCGAAGCCTATCGGACTGTGCGGGAGGAAGCTTGGTCGATCCCAGCGGGCGGTAGGTATGTGGGCGAGCATTCGGCAATCAGCCACTACGAATCCGTGCTCGACCACTACGAGACGCGATCTCGGCAAGACTGCCACCAAGTGCCTGATGGAATAGAAACGTACTCGTGTGGTGTCCGTGATCTGGGGAATGGTTACTTTGAAGATCGCACCTGCACACGACCAACGTATCGCATACAGTGCGACACAGAGCACTACCAGGAACCAGTCTACAGGCAGGAGCCGGTATATGCCACCAAGTACACCTACAACATCGATCGCTGGGTCTTCGACCGCAAGGCCGAGAGCTCAGGGGTCAATGACACTCCATTCTGGGCCACGTTCACGCTCGCCGAAAACGAGCGTGAGAATGGGCGAAGCGAGGAATACCATGTGAGGCTCGTCAACAAGACGGGCATGGAGTTCACCTACTCCAGCCCTGAAACGGAGTGGGCGAGCTTCCAAGTCGGCGAGCCTTTGGCGATCAAGGTGAATCGCCTAGGGAAAGTTCTCAAAGTTGAACAGAAGTGATGCAAGGGTGTAACGCTGCTCCAATACCACCTATGGTGTGAGGAGCAGCAACACCCAAAAGATAAGAAATGACTTTTATGACTGGTGTGGCACCAGGATTATCTGCTCGCTTCCTTCTGAAATCACGACCAGAACATCATGTACGGACTCTTCTTCCTCATCACCCTGCGCCGGTTCCTCAGAAGGGCCTTTCTTATGAGCCCGTTCATGTCCTCCATTCATAACTCTACCAAAATACTCAGGACTCATATGTCTTCATTATAAACGATACTATTTAAATGCAATGAATGCGAGCATGAAAGCTTTATTACGTCTATTATGACAAACAGGGTTTTGATTTCCCACTGTCTTGTTGTGAAACATGTCTGTCTTGATAAAATAAAGGATGGTATAATGCAAAATAGTTAAGAGATTTTTGACGGTGCGTGCTGCATGCATTGTCGAAAACCTCTGCAGCTCATTCACAATTCGGCATTGATTGATATAAGAATTGTGGTGACTGTCACGGGCTATTTTTGAAGATAAACCTGGAAATCGTCCCAAGATCTAGGTTTGTCGGCAGGAACAGCTTGTGACAGACAACTCGCGTTTGGTAGTATCTTGCGAGTTGCTCGTCACTACAAAAGAAAGGCGACGCCGGTGAGCGGATTCACGTAGTGTAGAGAGCCGGGGAAGGTGGACCCAGTGAGGGGGATGCCCCGGCGAAGGGAGAAGTAAGCCGGGGTTGGTCTACAACGAGGGAGCGGCGGGCTCTGAAGGCCTGCCACTACAAAATCTACGACCAGAACGGGTTGGGACACGTTGCCGGTGCTTAAAATGACGCCGGCATAATGCTATACCTCGCATCGTGTGCGATGCGAGGAACAAGGAGTAAGCATGACCCAAATGTCACTGTACAATCCGTGGACAACTGTGTCAACGACGGCAGCGAGCGACTTCTGCCAAGTGCTGCCCAGGACCGAACCTGCGACCACCGACACGGCCCTAAGCTAGCGGCAGATCCGACAGTAAGTAGGGCCTAAGCCTTTCACCCGTGCTGTACCCATCGGCAGGATCCATGGTTTGTTTCCTTGGGGCCAACACCATCACCCTGTCCCATAGTGCCTCAAGCCCTGCCGATGGTCCGGAACCCGGGCCGCCCTGGAATCTGGGTTGACGGCGCTTCAAGAGGCGCCGGCATATTCCCCAGCCAGCCAGGGCGGTCTCGGGCCCGGGTGGTCCATTCATAAATGTATCAATTAATGCCGACAACGTCGGCGCTGTTGCCCAGATGGGTACTACATAAATGGCCAAGCAAGAGCCTTCAGCGCCGGCGCATCCAACTTCTATTGTCAGCCTTACACGGAGATGAAAGGTGACTCCTAATTATTTGCAGAGATTCCCGTCACTGAGCCTCAGCGAAGGAGTGTGGGTATCTAATATTCCTGAAGCTTCACAATGAGTTTTGCATCAAGGGCTTTGGCAATACGCTCAAGTAGTGAGATTGTGGGTTTTGTTGTGCCTGTTTCAAGGCGCGAGATGACAGGTTGTTTTGTTCCTACATGAAACGCTAGGTCCTTTTGTGATAGGTGCCTTTTAAGTCGTAGGTCAATAATACTTTTTGCGAGCTGATATTCATGCTCAAATTCAGCAGCTTTCTTTTGAAAAGCAGTATTACTTAACAGTTTTTTTTCATAGTCCTGCCATCTTGTTAAATGAAACACTTGCTTTTTCATACGGTGAATATAACAAAATAGTTATACGTTGTCAATCATTCAAATTCTCTAACTCGCTTTAGTGCAATATCTATATCTCTTCGTGGTAGCTTTTGTGATTTTTTGATATACCCGTGGACAATGACAAAACTCGAATGGTTATACAAGAAGAAGAGTAGTCTAATATGGATGCTACCTTTGAGACGTAGTTCATAGATATCAGGATGTTGGTGGATCTTTCTGACAAAATCATTGTGTAGGAGTACAAGGCCATACGTTTGCAAAAGTCTCATTGCATTTCTGACTCTTACCTGCATATCCTTATCCATCGAGTCTATAAATTTTTCGATAATAGGTCTATCTGTTCGGCTTTTATAGAGGTAAATAGAGTACATTACTGAATCTTATCCCAAGAAGATGAAATTTTTATGAAAACTTCGCCTTTCCTACATGGAGCTTCTCCGGCCTGGCATATGCGTGACCGTTTCTTAAGCGGTCTTAAACATTTGCACAGGCCGGAACTTCCGAGCTCTCCTCAAGGCTTTTACTTCATCAGCTGCGAATCCAACCGCACCTGGATCCGGCGTAGGTCCTCGCGGAGCTCAGCATCCCGCTTTATCAGGCGCTCGATCTTTGCACAGCCGTGCAGGATGGTGCTATGATGCCGATCCATCAGCACCCCAATCTCTGGGAAACTTGCTGTGCTACGCGTCCGCATGAGCCACATCACAATCTGACGTGCCTCAACGCGCCGTTGCGTTCTGCTGTGCCCTAGGATCTCACTGGTGTCAAGCCGGTAGTAGTCGGCAACTGTAGCAATGATCCTGTCCAGAGCGGCCCTTTGTTTGCGAATCTTCACAGTCTCCTCCTCTTGGGGGTAAGCTCGGATGAAACGAACATGGGAGCTTCTGCACACGCTATGTACGTGCAGGCTCCGTTGCAGGGTATTATACGCCTGTTCTGGTATAATGCGCCCATTATTATGGCACGTGTTGAGCAGGGAGATCATGATCCAGATGCCATTACCCATATGTTTGACATGTTAGCACCACGTGTGCTGACTGTCGCACAACAGTATGGCAAGGACATTTTTGAGGTGGGAGATATGCATATGCCTCCATACGCGATTAGAAGGTCAGCAGATTGGCGTAACTGGGGTAGGCTGGTACTAGGAATGCCTGACAGTGACGCTGTTGCAGCGTATTTTCATGATGATGTAAGCTTTGGTGTAAATCTTGATCAATTTTTTGCACAACTTCACGGGGTTTGTCCTGATGGTGTTACTGAAAATGCGTACACTATTCTTATCACTTTTCTTCTTGCCCATGAAGGCATCATTCATGGCAATACACGCTGGGAGCAGGCTCAGCCGGCACATCGGGATCTGATTGTAAAAGCAGCAGGGGCTTATTTTGATGACCACGGGATGCGTTCCTTTAGTAGGGAAATCTCAAAACCATCAACAAAAGTGGGTACATATGGAGCATGTATCAGATTTTTGAACGCGAAAGGAGCAGGTCTATCGCTTGGTGTTGACATAAATGAGGCTCTTGCCATGCTTATGACATATCCTCTTGCAATTGATGCGCTCAAGAGCATATGGCCGGATGAAGACCCCATAGCCATAGAAGAGGAGCTATATCAGATTGTCCCCGGAGCATATGGTCCCTATTACGATGCCACAATTGCATTTTCCCTGCGATGCAATGGACATAAGGGAAACTGGTTGAAGGATTATTTACAAGGGACGTTCCTTAAAAGGTTTGTCTTCGATCAAAGCGGAGAGGAACGCGATACGCGTCTTCAAAATGTAATACAGGATCACCCAGTTAGGTTTTTGGAGAGGCTTCCGGGATTATTTCCTGATCAACAAGCCCTTCTAAAATCTACGAGCTGATCATTAAAGACCTTTTTGCCAAGCTTCAGTTCCATCTTTTCCACGAACCAGTCTATCACCAGGCATGTCTGCTAAGCCCATCATAGCACGAAACCAAATCATGAAAAAACCCGTGATGCAATGTGCAATATGATGACATTCAGGGCACATCACGTGAATTGTACTCAAGTCCTCAATAGCAGAATAGTCTGTATGATGGAGAACAAAATTGCCATTGTGGATTGCTCGTTCGCATGTGAAGCATTGCCCATCCTCACGCTTCAAAAGTTCTTGTCGCATTCTTGCTGAAGGTTTTAAAGTAAAATCTTTTTGTTCAAATTGGACAGGGTAACCTCCAACGCCATACGGTATGCATTCAACAAATCGACGAAAATGCGCTTTAAGTAACTCGAATTCCTCCTTGGATAATACGGGCCTGATCTGGTTCCAATGCCAGAGAAGAGCATTAAATGGAGCAGGATGATAACGATGGGAGCGCCTGACTTCATGGGAACCCGAGCTCATGATGGGGGTCATTATACAGGATGGAAAGCTTCTTGGCATATCTATGGCCACTGCCGGATAGGCAGCCTATAGCATTGAAATATTGCTGGTAGGGGAGTATAATCGTTCATGTTTCACCTTGGAAACCAGACGAATTTCATATCTGGGGAATGGGGTGGGGCATCAACCGGACGTTCACATAGGAAGGATTAGATGAAAACGCTTGGCCTGCAGCTTGCTGTTATGCTGGCTGCCCTTCTGGCGGCTGGCTGTGCAACAGACCTTGCCTCTGGCGAAGCGATGCCAGAGGGGGGTGCCAACGTGGGGCTGGTTCAAGTCTCTGTCGCGACGAGCGCGGAACTCTGCAAAGAAGTTGTAAGAAACCAGAGAGATTTCCCGCTCACGATCAGGGCCGAGAACACCCCCGAGAATCTGGGGGTCACAACCCAAGAGGTGGAGGGAATGTGGTACGTTTCCATCTCAAGCGGAAGTGGCCTCAGCTATAGGGCCTACTCTCCAGAAGGCCAGTTGCGCTTCTGGGGCGTTGCAGATGGGTCTCTCAAGCTTAACGAGGCTCTCTGCATCCAGTACTTCAGCTCAGATGGAATGCATAGTTCCATCCCAAGCTACCTGTACTGGGACGGCCAGTCGGGCTGGGGGCCCGTCTCTGACGACCCTCCATCGCAGGAGGCTCTGTCGCCATAGCCATAGCTCTCCTGCAACCAGTGACGTCCGGAGCATGACCGCCTTGGGGAACACCCGAGGCGGTCAAATCCGAATTAGAAGATAACCCTCACCCCCCCAATCCTTCTACGCTCTCAATGTTTTATGCTCTCTATCCTTCTATCCCTCTATACTTCTATCTTCACTTATAGTATCCTAGTCCCGTACTCTTACCTATATCGTTGCTTTATGATTTTTAGGACGCGATTGAATAATGAGCTAGGGAATGGAGACGCAAGACTTTCCCTGAAACCAAAGATCGAGTCTAATCTACCAAAATCTTCGCACACTTTTACCTTAACCGCCTCTCCGCTCCTCAAACAAGCTCTAGGCGCTATGACCGATATAGTGCCAGATTGGGAGGCTATCATGCGGAAAATGAAAAAGACCGATAATAGGGTGAACTCCCGCAATCGCGAGAACATTGCTGGATCTGCTGCAGAACATGTCACACGAATGAATCTCCTGCGTGCACTGCTTGAACGTGCCTATCATAAGGGTGCAAAAATTTTCACTCATCCAATCCCGAGAGATACAGTACGGGCAGGCGACTTTGTATTTTTATCTGACCCTCAAACACAGAATTGCTGTGTGCTCAATGCAAAAACTGGGCGACTGCATACAGAATTTGATGCACTACTGGCTATTCAACACCCTGGGAAATTAAAGCCGGAGATTGTTGTTGTTGAGTCAAAAAAATCGACACCTAGACTGCCACGTCACCAAGGTATTGAGTATGTAAGCAACTATATTGAACACAAACTTGTGCCCTTAAAGGACATGTTTCATACACACACGTTCAGCTTTGTGTTAAGTATCTGTCAAAGCATGCAATACACTCGAAATCAAAAACGTTTTCTTGAAGCCTTCCAAACACTGGGCGGTCACATTGCCATGCTTGGTATACAGAAGCATGAACTTGAGGCGTTTGCGCTGGGATTTAGAGGGATAGAGAGCATAGAAGCGTAGAGAGCGTAGAAGCATGAAGGGCGTGGAAGTGTAGAAGGATGGAGGGTGTAGTGTAGAAGTTATACTTATTCCTAGTTCACCTAGTTTCTGTGTGATGCAATCATTTTGGCATAATCTCCAGAAGCCTTTTCTTGTACAGGCGCCAATGGAGGACATAACAGATACAGTATTTAGACAAATGCTGCTTGAGTGTGGGCGGCCTGACGTGTTTTTTACAGAATTCACGAATGTTGATGGGATATTTTCAACAGGAGCTTCACACACAATCCACAGACTCGCATTCAGTCTACATGAAAGGCCTATTGTTGCACAAATCTGGGGGAGCAAACCTGAGAATTACTTTCAAGGTGTCAAGTATATACGCGCACAAGGTTTTGACGGGGTTGACATCAATATGGGCTGTCCTCAAAGGGATATCATCAAAAAGGGCTTATGCGGAGCCTTAATTGAAAACAGACCTCTTGCAACAAAAATCATCCGGGCCACACTCGAAGGAGCGGGCAAAGATTTCCCTGTGAGTATAAAAACTCGTATTGGAATCAATAAACCTGTGACTGAGGACTGGATGCGCTTCCTGCTCAGTTTTAATAGTGCAGCAATTATAGTCCATGGTAGAACAGTTAAAGAAATGTCTGCAGTCCCAGCTCATTGGGACGAGATACACAAGGCCGTACTTCTTCGCAACCGCATAGGAAAACAAACTCTCATTATCGGAAATGGGGATGTAAAGAGTAAATCTGAGGCCCTGGAAAAGGCTGGAATGTATAGGGTAGATGGCGTTATGATTGGCCGCGGAATGCTCGAGGATATCCATATCTTTTCCTCTTACTCCACAAATATTACTGCGCAACACAGAAAACAACTTCTCAAAAAGCATATAGATCTGTTTCAGAGGACGTGGGGAAACGAGCCAAACTTTGACAAACACTTCCATCGGCTCAGGAAGTATATAAAAATATACATACGAGGCTTCGAAGGTTCATCACACCTACGCCAAAGGCTTATGACAGCAAGCTCTATAGATGACGTCTTGGGTATTCTTAATGAATAAAAAGCAGAGAAAGCGCTATTGAAAACATGAGCGCAACCTCTATTGATTGCATATACCAGCCAATTGCTCCTCCGAGTATAAAGATACCAATCATTTGCAGAAGGCCAAAATTACTCGGTTGTGTGTTCATGGCAAAGTGCCAAACCATGATGATGAGAGCTGACACCGCAGCGAAGGTTATAAGATCCATAAAGATAGTATACAATTAGTTATAACTAGTTCACCTAGTTATAACTAGTTGTAACTAAATCCCATGATCGGGCGTGCAGAGACAGGTCAACCATACATAGAAGATGCTTCAGAAATGAGCGCATTTTGGGCTGCTATAGAAGCATATACAGCTCGGGTACATACAGACCTTTTTCAAAATGTGCACGGGCGAGATCTCCAAGTGTGTCTTCTCCCTCACGTTGAGGGATTTGTGCATCTCGCCTCAACATCTGCGCGAGTTCGCGTCATCATGCGTAGAGGGGGAGCTTTTGTGACATACGAGGTTGAAAGCCTTGGGAATGGTAGAGCGCTTGTTGAAAAATACATTGCTGCAGGTAGGACAGAGCAACGCAAAATAGGGGCAACACTTCACTATGTGACAATTGCATCAGATGAAGATGGCGATCATGAGAGTCCAGTTTCAATACGTTTTGCAGACACCTCAGATAATCCATATGCAGTTGTTCCGTTCAATGATACCTCCGTTTCTGAGGCAGATGCCATTATCTCAGCTCTTGGATCATGGCCAGAAATAGATCTAGGTGCGATTGAAGCTTCGCGACTACTAAGTCATATGCGCACCGTTGGCGCAGCTCTTATTGGACATGCTGTAAATCACTATGCTCAACGCTTTGCTGTTGCCTCACGCGGGAATACTCCAGATCCTACCGAGATGCTTCATGAGTTGCGCAGAAGATCAGCATATCATTTAAAAGCCCTCTACTCCAGACCTTCAGGCGGAGGTTAGAGCCTGCATGATATTTTTTGTGAATGTCTGAGGGGCAAACTTTTTTGACCTGCCAAAAGCTTTTTCCTTCATAGCAATGTATGATCGTGGCTTTTTAAGAATGTCTGACATGGCATTTGCTATGGCGTCGGGTTGCTCCGAGTCAACAAAATAAGCTGCACTTGCGGCTATTTCATGAAACACAGGAATGTCGGCAAGAATTGACGGGCAGTGCTGCCGGGCGCTTTCCAAGTACGAAAGACCAAATCCTTCATCTCGAGATATCAATACGTTGCACAATGCTTGGGCATACAAACTCCTCAACTCTTCGTCTGGCACATAACCTGGAAAGATGAAGCGGTCATCATGTAACACCAGTTTCACAAAATCTTTAAACTCCTTTTGTTCAAAGTGATTAATGTCGCCTGATGTTGCGAGGTATTCATGTTGTTCTTCCAAATCCATAGCTCGCAGGTCATTCACAACAGAAAACGTTTTGCCAATGCAAACAAGGTAGGCTTGTGCTTTAATTGCAGCCTGTGCCATATTTACAAGATTTTTATTCCAGTTCATGTCTCCGACATACGTGAAATACGGTTTTGTGGGAATGTCAAATTTTTCTTGCAGTGTTTTTCTCGATGTAGCTTTTGAGGCTCTATAAAGGGCTTTACTTGTGGTAAGATAAACAACGTCAATGCAGTGAGGATCGATATTAAGATAATCAACAATGTCCCTTTTTGAAATTTCAGAAATGGTGACAATTCTGTCATAAAGGCTCAACGTTCTTAAGTTATGCATCATCCACCAGCGGCCTTTTAAACCTATGGGGAAATGCTCAGGGTATTTAAGGGGGATAACATCAAAAATCATAAGGATCTGACGAGCCGCAATTTTTTTGAAAAGGTATGGTCTATGAAAGGGTTGCCAGACAGGAATGAGTAAAGTGTCGTCTGGGGCGACATGATGAAGATCTGAAACAAAGCGGGCATTCTCTCCAAGACTTTCACGAAGAATCTTGACGGCGCGACCCCCGCCACGTGCTTTTCCCAGAGGATCATCCGGGATGGGATCATAAATGGTTAGCACGGGAGTTAGTATAGTTCAACTTGTGAGCGAGATCAACTGATAAGCACGGGTAAACTGCTCAAACGATACGGGTTTTTTACCTTCCAACTGAACTATCTCAATAACAAGATCTTGCTTTTTAAGGGCCACACTCAGAATTTTCAATCGCTTTCCATCTGGCATCTGTGTCCATATCCCGGGCCACGGGTGCAGGCCGCGAAACATGTTATACACAATATGCGATGCGTAGGGAATGGGGTACTCAGTGATATTATTTCTTCCAAGGTACTGTTGAATAATAAGAGGAAGCTCTTGTGACTGGACACGTTCATTGCGAAGCGCTTTTTTCACAAGTGACAACTCAATGAAACCATCATCCTTTGTCAAAGGCCGTGTGAAGGTTGCAGTGGCATGATTTTGGACAGGCAAAGAAGCATAGTCAATGCCTTCCTGACCAAGTTTTTTGACATTTTCAGCAAAGAGTGTGTAGCCAATTGTAGCAAGGTCTTTAAGCAATTGAACATTTGTTTGTATTGCGCTGATAGGATATGACTGCTGCTCAATAATCGGGCCATGATCCATTTCCTCATCCATAAGCATAAGAGACACACCTGTTTGGTCTGCGCCGAGAATAAGTGGATATACAGTAGGGGAAGCTCCGCGAAATTGAGGGAGAAGCGATGGGTGAACATTCCAGAATCCATGCTTTGAGGCTCTGAGAAGGTCTGGTTTGATAATTCGACCATATGCAAAAACAAGAGCGAGATCGATTGTAGAAGGATGGAATGGAGGAAGTGTAGAAGTGCGTAAGGATAGAGTGGGTGGAAGGGTAGAGAGCATAGAAATGTAGGTGACGGGGATGTTGTGATTTGTTGCAACAGTTTTTACGGGTGATGGTGTAAGTGTTTGCGAGCGCCCGACGGGTTTGTCTTCTTGTGTGACAACAAGAACAACTTCAACGGGTACATGTGCATCAGCGAGGATTTTTTCAAGAAATTCTGCTGAAAAATCTGGAGATCCAAAATACGCCAGACGCAATTTTTTCATCGTGTTATACGAAGTGTTTCGACCCTTTCTAATGCCGCTTTTCTCTCAGGTTGTTCAAAATGTTGACGAGCCGGTAGAAGTATGTCTATAAGATACTCGGTCGTAGCATTTTTAAGATCACTTGGGTGAATACTGCCCGAAGTGTATGCTTCTTTAAGAGCATCGATAGTCTCAAATGTTGTGTGACCACCAAACTGCTCTGATCTCTTAAGTTGAAAAGTACCTCGTAGTGGGAAGATAAGATGCTCAACCCAATCAATAATTGGATTGAATCGTGTTTCATTAGGAGGACAAAAAGCCTTTTGTACCTTACGCTGGATATCTTCGGGTGAATCATGAATAAAAACAGCAGTATCAGGCTTTGACTTGCTCATTTTCATAGAAATAAGAACCTCGCGTTTCTGGGCTTCGGGAATAGGCCACGTTGGTGGCTGAGCCAAACCTTGCAGGAGATGATGATGCAGGGCAATAGGCTTCATCGGATTTCCATCTGGCCCTGTGATGACCTTGTGCCTCATCTTTGACGTAATATCACGGGCGACAACATGAGCTTTCCGCTGGTCAGTTCCTGCGTGTGCAAGATGAATGTTCATGTTGAAAATATCAGCAATCTGCATGGGGGGGTAAAAAAGGATTGCTATCGGCATCTCATCACCTACTTCGCGGCCAGCGATATCAACGCTTCTCTTGCCTCGTGAGAGTGTGATATTAGATGCAACGTCCAATGTGGTCATCCAAAAATCAGCATTATAGACATCATCTGCGAGAATGAACTCAATTTTTGACGGATCTGCTCCAACACACAAAGCTGAGGCGATCATCGCCTCCTTAAAGTAGGAGACGGCAACTTCCCGAATCGTTTGAATATCGCCACCTAGTTTTTTGTTAATATACGAGTGCCAGTCTGCTAGAAATACGCCTGTGTGAACACCAAGAGCTTGAAGCTCCTTAATGACCCGCATGCTCATAAGCCCACTGCCGATATGAACTTTCCCTGAAATCTCAAATCCGATGTAATGACGCAGCTTTTCAGACTGCTCAAGGAGAGGCCGAAGTTCTTCTTCAACGAGGATTTCCTCTAAAACTGCCTGTAATTTTAGAAATTTTTCATCTTGGGGGAGGGTCGTCATGAGACTATTATATAGTATATCTTGTTGAACTGGGTGCAACTGGTTAACTGGGAATCTGGTTATATCACATAGATCTTTCGATTTCTTGCGCAAGGACCGTCTCAAAATTTCTTATAACAGGCCAGTAGGTTTTGGGAAGAAACTGTTTGAGCTCCAATGTAAAATTTATAGGTGGTCTCTTTAACACCTTCAGGACTTCAGGCAGAACGGCTTTTTCATGCGGTGTGAGCAAACGAGCACGTAGCATAAAATACAGGTCAAAAAAATCCCGTGGCTTCTGGCGTGAAAGAAGGGCCTGAATTTTTTCTGCAACAAGTTGTTCTTGGTTGAGTATCATTGCAGGATAGGGTGGGATAAAGTCATTGGCAAGTAGAGTCAGTTCGCCTTTTTTTGCTCGGTCTCGAAAGGAGATCTCCAACCGCACCCCAACGGAGTTTTCTGCAAGAGAAAATTCAATGACAGCAAGATATCCTCCGCTGGTCAACTTTGACTCCTGGACTTCTGAGACGATACCTTCCCGTGAGATTTCGTTGAGTGTGGTGAGCATACTGTCTTCAATGCGTTTAATACCTGTCGAAGGCGAGCTGAAATCGAGGTCCTCTGAAAAACGAGGGCTGTTATGCACAATGCGCAAGGCCGTTCCACCTTTAAAAAATATATTCTTTGCCGCGGGGTTTCGATAAAAATAGGAAAGATATATATGCTGGATATATTCACGACGGATATTAAGCTCCGTTGTTTGGAGCTTATGTGCCAAAGTTTTAAGAGTGTCAGATGCAATCATAACTTTTTCATGAATACGTGTAACCCCTTATGTTCAAAAAGTCGTGTGTAATGAAAAAGCTTCTCCCTGTTAATACGTTTCGTGCGGTAAAAGCTTGGGTCTGTGAGATGTTCGATGAGCCGTTCGTTATAGGGACTTTTATGAAGTGTAACAAAATATAAGTAATCAGCAAGCGCTTTTTCTGGCTCAGCAATCAAAAAAGATGCCCCGGATTTTTTTTCGAGGAAATAGCCGGTATAAGCTTTGCGTTTAATGGTTCGATACGAGAAAGTTTTATTATCAGACATAAAAGTGCGTGTCGGTTTTGTTGTGACAGAGGTAATGGTATAGGGTGTTTCCTGAAGTAAGTTGTAATAGGCCAGAGCATATTCAAGAGAGATGTAGGAAGGCCTGTACAGTCTATTGGCGACTTCCTCCTCAAGAGGAGGGAAGAGGCTTAATGTGTAAAGACCTCTTTTTAAACGTTTGAGCAGGCCCTGTTTTGTTTGTGACTCAAGCCAGTATTTGATCGTGTAACTGGGGGCAGGGAAAATCTGCCCAAACATCTCTGGTGTGAAAATGTGGATTCCTTTATTGATCAATATGTTTTGAACCTGTGCCGGTTTCATAAAAGTATAAAAAACTGCACTTTTCTGAAATAGAAGTATACATGGGAAAAGCTGCCGTGTCAACAGAGGCACGTTGACAGACCCATAGTATTATAGTACAATGACGGTCTGCGTATTTGAACTGAGTGGGGCCTACGCCGCAACGCAAGGTTTAAATCGTATAAGCGCCTTGAAAATTTGCGGTTTACAGGATGGATAGCATAGGGGCAGTCATATGTGGCTGCTCATATGCTGTCCATCCGAGGGCAGAAACAGGAGGATACAAGATGTTGCCCAGTCGTCCAACACAGATCATCGTGGTGCTGGCCATCGTCGTGATGGGGCTTCTCGGTGTGAGCGCGCACTTAGCGCAGACCGTCGAGCC
>Ga0156077_118_pt3 | contig 24508 bp, 36 predicted proteins | sample RifCSPlowO2_02_FD_107730 | JGI IMG/M metagenome (GOLD analysis project Ga0156077, IMG submission 107730) | Candidatus Roizmanbacteria bacterium RIFCSPLOWO2_02_FULL_43_10 | reverse complement strand
GACACGCCTCTCAAACCAGCAAACCTAGTATCTGCTATAATTTCACTATGAAACTTTCAATCAATCAAGAACAATTAGAAAGCGTTTGTAATGAACAAAACATCTCATATCTTGGTTTATTTGGCTCGCAGATCAGAGATGAAGCAAGACACGATAGCGATGTTGATATTTTAGTAGATTTTTCTGAAACAAAATCATACTTTGAGCTGGCAAGAGCCCAGCAGGCACTTCAGGAAGTCTTTAAAAAAGATGTCGATCTAGTATTAAGATCAAACATCAAACCGCAGCTTAGAGATAATATCTACAACGATCTCACTACTTTGTATGAAGAATAATACTGTCTATCTTACTGACATAAAAGAAGCTATTGAGAAGATTGAGAAATATACCTTCAACGTTGACTTTGAACATTTCAAAGATGATGATATGCAGCAAGACGCTGTAATTAGACAATTTATGGTTATTGGAGAGGCTACCAACAGATTGTCATCAGATTTCTATGACGAACACCCTGATTTTCCAGCGAGAGAAGCTGTGGGTATGCGAAATTTGCTTATTCATGGGTATGACGAAGTGAATGTAGAAGTCGTTTGGAAGACTCTTCAGCAAGATATTCCGCTTCTGAAGGAGAAAGTGCTTTCAATCTTGAGCTAAAACTTGTTGGCTCTGCTCATAATACACCTGCGGATACTCCACCACCTCATCCCAATCCAAAATTCGAAAATCATTCCATCTTGTGGACCGAGCATTTAAGCTTCATACAAATAGATCAAACTATCTAAACAGAGGAATAGATTCGGACTTCTGATATAATTTCCCTTATGAAAGAAGGCCTTTTTATTTTTCATGGCACAGGTGGTCATCCAGGTGAAAATTGGTTTCCGTGGCTAAAACAAGAGCTTGCTAAAGAAGGATATGACGCCACTATTCCTCAGTTTCCAACACCCGAAGGACAATCTCTTGAAGCATGGCTTAAAGTTCTTAAAGAATATGAGTCAAGCATACAGGGTAACACTGTTTTAATTGGTCATAGTCTAGGAGGATTATTCTTATTGCGTCTCCTTGAAAGATTAAAAGAACCAGTAAAAGCGGTATTTCTTGTTTCTGCACCGATTGGAGTTAAACCTATCAAAAATTGGGGTGGTGATTATGCTTTTAGTGATGGGTTTAATTTTGATTGGGAAGCAATAAAATCAAATGCTGGAACTTCTACTGTTTACCATTCTGACAATGATCCTTATGTATCTTTAGGAAACGGAGAAGAATTAGCAAGACAACTTGGAATTGAGCTTACGTTCATCCCAGACTCTGGACATTTTAATGCGAGTGCTGGCTATACAAAATTTGAAAGATTATTAGGTGAGGTTAATAGGGTTTTAGAGATATAACTGTTTTTGATAATAATTTCCACATAATCAACCAGCTCGAATATAGCTCCTTAAAAGTCCAGATGACTATTTACTGAAACTGTTAAAACCTGTGCTATAATAAATCATATGAAAATGAAGACACTTAACTATACTGTTGTTTTTCAGAAAGAGCCTGAAGGAGGGTATACTGCTTTTGTCCCTCTACTTCCTGGATGTGTGACTTATGGAAAAGATTTAGCTGAGTCTAAAAAGATGGCGAGAGAAGCGATTGAGCTTTATGTTGAAAGTCTTGAAGCCCACAAGGAAGATATACCTGAAGAAGATGACGTTTTCTTTAGTCAGATGAATATTGATTTCTCTAAATTGAATCTCACTCATGTCTAAACTCCCGATTTTGAAACCTAAGGATGTCATTAGAAGATTTCAGAAGCTCGGATATGTGAAGGATAGATAAACTGGAAGCCACGTTATTCTTTACCACGCAAAGACTAAACAGCAAACCACCATTCCACTTCACGTTAAAGATCTACCTAAAGGAACTCTCAAAGCCATTCTGAATCAAACAGGAGTAAGTGTTGAGGAATTTACGAAAGTAGCATAATAATTCCCAACTTCTTCAACCAGCGTGAACAGATAAATATACTGCCCAACTTTTGCAAAAATTTTGATTCAAATCTAATTAAACTCGACTCCAGTTTCATCTTTTTTTCATTTCCCATTGCTATAATCTTGCATGCAAAAACAAAAGCCACTTTTAACCAAAGCTCAAATTAAAATCTTGACAAAAAATAGGTCCCCCGGTGGATGGGAATATGAGGATAACTGCGCCGTGTGCCAATTTATGAAACGCATGGATTTTGCAAATAACCAAACAGATTTCTTTACATTGAAAGAGGCCTTTATTCAGGGGGTCAAACTTGGCATCCTTACTGGAGATGAGATTGATTTAAAGTTGCTAGAAACTGACTTGGAGAGTTTAAGTTCTTGAATATGTCGAGAAGAGTTTCTCCATACAGATGAGCTGTCAATAGGTCTTGACAGATGACCTACTTATTGATACTATTATGCTATATGAATTCAATATCAATTTCTCAACTGAAAGTAAATCCTTCTGTGGCAATTAGCAATGCTTTAGATTTTCCTCTTGCTGTGGAAAACAGAAATAAAGTCCAAGCTTATATACTTGGTAAGGATCTTTATGAAATGATTGTTTCCTATATTGAAGATGCTTCCGACCGTAAAGCTGTGGAGGAAACTAATTTTAATGAAAGCCGTGATCTCGAAACTGTGGTGGAGGAACTCGGTTTATGAGGATTGTTTTATCACCCCGATCAGAAAAAGAGCTTAAAAAAATCCGTAAGATTAACCAAATTGCGGTCATAAAAAAACTGCGGTCGCTGCGAAATTCATACCGTGAGACTAAAAAGGAAAAGCTTTCAGGATATTCAGACATTTTTAGAATCAGAGTTGGTCAATATAGGATTGTGTATCGTCAAAAAAAAGGTGAAATACATATTGTCCTTATTGCTCATAGGAAAGACATATATCAACTGTTACAAAGGTTTATTGGCTAATCTTCAGTACCGTTTGAATTTTATATCCTTACGCTAATTCTGTTAATATACTAAAATCAATATATGATCGATAAACTATTCAAATTGATAGTTATTGTGTTTGCCCTTGGATTCTTGTTAATTTTAATACCTCTTGTTATCTACCTTTTTGTATTCCAACCGGTAAAAATCCGAGAACCTATTAGTAATAAATATCCAATGGGATCTTATGTTCTGGTAAATAAATTAAGTTATAAATTTGGTTCTCCCAAGTCCGGAGATATTATTGTCTTCAAGTCTCTTAAAAACCCTGATCTAGACGAAGTTGGGATCATCGATAAAATCGATCAAGAGAAAATAACTGTTGAAAATAGTCCCTTGCTACTTAGAAAGTTTGACATTATCGGGAAGGTTTCGTTTTGCTATTCAAGTTGTAAATAACAAGTTTTGTAATACATCCCCCACATATTCAACCATCCTTGACATACGATTCTCAGGCTCAAATATCAGTTGGCTCACAATCGGATTCTTAATGGAACTCATGAAGTAAGCAGCGTAGTAGGTCAATGCTATAATATTGTCATGCAGAACCTCTCTAACGCCACAAAACTTATCGCAAAAATCGTTGACGGCAAAAATCTTACAGCGACCGAATCCGAAAAGGTATTTAAGGATGTCTTTCTTTACGATACAGCCGGATTTCATTTAACTGCTCTTATTGCAGCAATTCATGCAAAAGGTGAAACTGAAGAAGAATTGCTCGGTTTTGTGAGAGCTCACGAAAAGTTGGGCAACTATATTAAAGTTGACATACCGATAGATCAAATTACTGATCTTGCAGGTAGCGGAGGAGGAGCCTTCAAGAGCTTTAATATAAGCACAACTGCTTCATTTGTCGTCGCTGGAGCAGGTTATACAGTAGTTAAAGAGGCATTTTTCGCCGTTACAAGCCCTACTGGAAGCGCTGACGTCTTTGCGGAACTTGGAATGAATGTATTTGAAATTAGTGCATCAGATATTAAACACACACTTGAGACTGTTGGAATCTGTTGTGGATACTACCCTGCAATCAGCCCTCGGCTTAAAAACAGAGGGGTTCTGAATAAAAAAATACTCATGGAGCACAAATTACAGATTCGTACTCCTTATCACATCGCTTCTAATGTTCTTTCTCCAGTTAAAATGAACCGCCGAATCTACGGCTGTTATGACGAAAAATATCTCCCGATATTAGCAAAGCTCTTTGCAAAACTGAAATTTAAACACACACTTGTTTTTACTGGTCTTGATGGCTTCCCCGAAATATCAACAGTTGGAAAAACAAAAGTCATCGAACAAAAAGGAAATACTTTTAAGGAGTTCACGCTTGTCCCATCAGATTTGGGGTTAAAAAAAGCACAACTTAAGGATATTCAAACAGGAGGACGGGAGCAAAATATGATAGATTTTCTCAGAATTATTCATGGTATAGAAAAAGGCTCAAAAAGAGATATTGTCTTAGCAAATGCATCAGTGTCTTTTTATGTAATGAGAAAAGTCAAAGATTTTAAAGAAGGAACAGCATTGGCGAGAAAAATAATTGAGTCCGGAAAAGCAAAAGAGAAGCTTGAAAATTTGGTTAATGAGATTGGAGATAAGAAGAAGTATCATAATTGGTTGAAAAGAGCTGGGCTTGGATGAGTTGTCAAACATTCTTGCCCTTGTTTCTAATACATTTGTTTGGTACTCTGCTACCTCATCCCAATCCAACGTTCGAAAATCATTCCATCTTGTGGATGAGTTATATATAATTTTTAAGAGGGACTATTCTTACTTCCTTTCCTTTATATTTATTTTGATGTTTAGGATTATCAGTTACGAGATCTGCTTTCTGATCCTTTGCGAGAGCTATGAATGAGGCATCATAGAAAGTTATTTTATTTTCATAGGCTATTCTCATAGCATCTTTCGCCTGTTGTTCGTCTTGGGCAATAAATTGGATTGGAATATGATGATATGTTGCAAGTGACCCCAAAGTTTCGTTCAGTGACATTTGTTTATACAATAAGGCATTTCCTACCTCGTACTTGGACAATTCTGGCATCATCACATATATATTTTCTGCTTGAACATTCTCAAGAATTTTATCCGCTTGTTCTATGTACTTTTCATCTTGATTGTGTACCCATTTAACTGCAATTGATGAGTCTACAACCAATGGTTTCTTTGTTTTCATATTAGTGATTTTCTCGATCGGAGGTAATAAAATTCGAAAGATTTCCTCGCTTACCTTTTACAGAACGTGCTTTGTAAATTTCCTTCCACATTTGCTCCCAATCTATATCCATAGAAGCTTGATAAGGCTTTATAAGGAGCTCATTCTTTGAAGTAGTTACAAGTGAAACAACCGAATTGGGTAAAGCCCATTTTAATGCTTCCCTTATTCTATCAGGAATCGTAAATTGACCTCTGTCTCTGATTATAGCGGTGCCCTGAGTGTTATCCATAATATTCAGAATATCAGAAAATCTGAATTTCGTCAAATGGAAATTGTTTATTGTCCTAAGAAGTTCTGAGATCATCCCATCTTCTGCCCTAATTTTGCTATAATCTTTTGAGTGAGAGGGTTGGAAAGGATATATAATTTCTTAGGACTCACCGGATTTATATTGACACTTTTTGGTCTATATAGTGTCTTCTTTCTGTTCTATGACAAATGGTATACTTCCTTTGTCATCGGCGGCACACTGTTTTTGGGATATATTAATCACAAACTGCGTCACGGATCTTTTTTTGAAAAACTGATACAACAACCTAAAACTTTACTTCTTACATACGGGCTTTATGTTATAAGCGCTTTATTGATAGACGCAGTTGGTAAACAACTCTTTCGTCTCTGGCATTATCCTTCCTTAAACCCGTCCGAACAGATATTTCATGTCTATCTTCTAGGATATCCGTTCGCCTTTTTTATGGTGTATGAATCTTGGATTTTGATAAAACACTCAGTTACTTATATGCCACTTGCGTTTATTATCACTTTTCTCGTAAATGCTTTTGTGCACGAGATTCCAAATACATATGCCGGTGAATGGATTTATACAATTCCTTTTATAACCTCTGAAATATTTGGGGTTAATATTGTTGTGATTTTGGGATGGTCTCTTTTATTAAAAATACCTTTTACAATTAATAAACAACTTTTTTTCAAATAATAAGGTCTAATGTCATCCATTCCTTTGGACTCGAATGGACTACCTTAAGACTGCTTGATATACTATCCCCATGGTTATTACAAAAGATGATCCCTATACAAAAGAAGAAATTGAGAAACTTCGAGAATCATTTGAGGTTTATATTAAAACAGTGATTGATGTAAAGCGAAAAGTTTGTTCTGCTGGTTGTGATCGGCATTTTGATTCAGAAAGGATATTACTGGAACAGGGTTCAAAACAAGAAGATCTTTGGGGTGGCGGCATTGATCTGGAGACACTGACTACTGACTGCAATTCCATGATTAATATTCGTCCCCATCAAGGAAATACAAGCAACGAAATCCACCTGGGCAAAATAAGGGAGAAATTTGAAAAATTAACAAAATATTTCTTCAAAGTTTTATATGCATGATAATTACGTTCTTGAATCCTTAGCTAGTGATTTGAAGCGCGTAGCTCTAGGACTCCACCGAGGTTCAAATATTATGGCCGATCGATTTTTGGATGAAGCACTAAAAAGAAAAAGTGAAATTGAGATGAAAAATCTTTCTCCATATATTCAAAATCTCTTGAAGAGATTGAGCAAAAATATTGACGCTGAAGATGCCCTTATGTACAGTACCATTATTCAAAACTACACTCGATACAAAAAGTCCTCATCATTTTAAATCCTCACTCAAAAAGTCCGAACGTCTGTTACCAGCCTGGACGCAATTTCCTCAAGTTTATTTGATATAATTTTGTATGTCTTCTAAAGGGTTCATAATGCTAGGATTATTCATCGGTTCAACCATCGGTAGCTACATACCTGCTTTATTCGGAGCATCATTAATCTCTTTCTCATCAATTTTCTTCAGTGCGATTGGTGGAGTCATTGGTGTCTATATTACCTATAAACTGTCAGTTTATTTGTGAGCAATTCGTTTCAACTGAAAAAACCATGGCCGATAACTTTTCAGAGTTAAGTGACATTGAATCACCAGTTGGGAAACCAACAGCAGAAGGACCTTCTCTAACATACGTGCGCGAGGTAATGCCCATAAATCAATTTCATGGTGTTCGACAGGCAGATGACCTTGACGATCTCGTTGAGCTGCCTATGCTAGGAGCATGCAAAAACTGCTTTGCAAAAGGGATTAAGACAGTCTCTTCAAGCGCTAATCAGGGTGACGTTGAACGTGGGGGCCCAGCATATTTTTATATTGATTGCGATCGGCTTACACCTGCAAATAGAGTACTTGCTCTACAAATTGGCGGTAAAGTTCATTTTGACATTTATGAAATAAGCATATTTTTTGATTTCGCACTAGAGGAAGATACAACAATCACAGCAATGGAACAGGCTAGTTGCGCAATTGTAGCTCAGCTTACAAACCAAGAACCTAAGGATTATCCTTATACACTCGAAGAGTTACAGAAGCTTTTTGAAAATTATCAAAAAAATCTTCCTGCAGATGAAGTGGAACGAGAAGAATTTGAGAGATCCATTGGCACAATTTTTGATTCACTTGAAGAATATCTTGAATTGATGGACGAAAGGGAAGGTTTTTATTATAGACCCTAGAAGTCGTCTTCTACACCGTTGAGTTATTAGATCAGCACAAAAAATGACTCTTTCATTGTCGGGCAAGATTGTGTTTAAAGACAGAGCTGATGCCGGGAAAAAGCTGGCTCGATTGCTTAAGAAGTATGCAGGGCTTTCGTCCGTTGTTTTTGCTCTGCCTCGAGGGGGAGTGGTGGTTGGACACAGGGTGGCTACCAAACTTGGCATTCCTATGGATATTATTGTTGCCAGAAAAATTGGCGCTCCTCAAAATCCTGAATTGGGCATTGGGGCAATCAGTGAGAATCGCATACAGGTCCTCGACACTGAAATGATTCGCGGGTTGGATCTATCTAAGAATGATGTTGCACGCATTATTAGGAAAGAAACCCTGGAGTTAAATCGCCGGATAAAGGTTTATCGAAAAGGACGTCAACTTAAGTCTTTAAAAGGTAAAACCGTGCTTTTGGTTGACGATGGCATCGCAACTGGGGGGACAGCCAAAGCTGCTATTCTCTCACTTCAGAAATTAAGGCCCGATCGAATAGTGTGTGCAGTCCCTGTGTGTGCACTCGATACAGCCCAAGAGATTCGCAACATCGTCAGCGCTTTAGTTTGCCTAGATTACCCTAAAGACTTACAAGCTATTGGATTTTACTACAAAGACTTTAAGGAGGTTACTGATAGGGAGGTACTAGGCCTACTTGAGACAGCATAAAAACCATACCTCTTGACATATCTCCCCCCAGGGGGTAGGATACTGTCAATGTATCATGACTTTACGTAACAGTATAGTGTGGGGCGGAGCAGTTGTGGGGCTTGCTATCATTCTTGCTGCTTCCTATGCGCTTCTTAACAAAGGCCCTCAAAAAACACAAACTTCCTATGCAGTCACAGATCAATCACGACCCCGAGCACAGCTAAATAAAACTTCAGCGGATCTCGGAAAGATGAAGGTCTCAGAGGACAAATCGTATGATTTCACTATGAAAAATATCGGCAAGAAACCTTTGCAATTGTTCAATATTTCATCAAGTTGCGGATGCACTTTTGGGCAAGTTATTTATAATGGCGTGACAAGCGAAAAATTCGGTATGCACACAAAAAGTGCCTATCAAATTGAAATCCCTCCACAAAAAGAAGCTGTTATCAGAGTAACCTATAGCCCGTCGATTATGCCCGTGTATGGCCCAGTTGAACGAGAGGTATATATTAAAACGAATGATCCCGAAAATCCCACATTAACATTTATAGTGAAGGCTGTCGTACAGTAACTCATGGATAATCTATTATTTGGCGTATCTTTAACCACATCTTTCTTGGCTGGAGTTTTAGCACTTTTTGCCCCATGCTGTATAACTTTTCTTTTCCCTTCATATCTTGGGACGATTTTTAAAGAAAATCGAAAAGTTATGTTTTATACCATAGTTTTTGCATTAGGCATTGCTTCTGTCCTCATCCCTGTTGCCCTTGGATTCCGTTTTTTCATTTCATTTTTCGACGAATTTCATCGTGAAATTTACTACCTAGGAGCAGTTTTCTTAATTTTTATGGGAATCATGACCGTAAAGCCTGTATTTAAAATGCCCCAACTTTTTCACTTCAACATGTCTCTGAATAAGAAGGTCAACGTGGGATCAGTTTTCTGGCTTGGAGTCATGTCGGGACTTACATCATCATGTTGTGCACCAGTGCTATTTGCTGCTGTAACACTTACAACATTGGCACCTTCTCTTTTTCAAGCAATTATCGTTTCTATTGCATACGTCCTTGGCATTGTTTTTCCTTTATTTATCTTGTCGCTCGGTTACGAATCCGCAACGCTTAAAATTTCCGGGGAAAATAGGCAAAAATTTCATGACTCTCTGACGATAATTGGATCCTCAATATTTATCATAACTGGGGTACTCATCGCTATTTTCACTTATTTTGATAAGATACAAATGTATCAGATGGAAGGTTATAGTAAGGCATTACGTGGATATATTTTTCAATTTGGGAAATACTTTCAAAACTCCGTCGTAGATATCCTGATATTTGGCATCATTGTGTTTATCTTTTATAAATTGTTAAAGAAGCATATATGAGAACTCGGTCAATTCCTTCACGCGAATTTTTCAATAGAGTACAACTTAAAACATTTTTGATCATCAGTATTTTGGTGAACGTGGTCTTTATATATAAAACGTCTCAAATTCAAAATCTCAGTCAGGAAACAACGCCAACTTCACAGAAAACACAAACATCTAATGCAGAAACAGAAAAGCTCTATGAGGCCATAAACCCAAAAAAAGGTTATGCGATAAATGCTACATATGCGGATCTTGGTCCGCAGATGGTCAAGCTCGGTGTTATTGATATTGACAAATTTCGCCAGGCTTATGAGAACGGCAGAGGTCAAATGCCACAGGAATATGTCGATATATTGCAAAAAGGCTCTTCAAAACAGATTCGCATTACACGTGAAAATGCATATTTCCTTTTGAATTATTTTTGGGCAGTGGGTCTTGCGAATAAATCAAAAACACTTGATACCGGAGAACTCATGAAATATGGAGGTTTGGAGGGAGCAGGAAACTTTGCCTCAACAGGAGGTTGGTCGTTAGGAAAGACCGATGCCATGAACTATTATTCAAAATCAAGCCTTGTTCCCCTTACAAAAGAGCAGGAGGCTTTAGTGGAAGCCGTTGCCTCTGACATTTACAGACCGTGTTGTGACAACAGCACTGCTTTTCCTGATTGTAACCATGGCATGGCACTCCTGGGAGTTTTAGAACTTATGGCTGCACAAGGAGCTAATGAGGGCCAGATGTATGAAGCTGCAAAATATTTTAATGCCTTTTGGTTCCCGGGAAATTACTACGACCTTGCTCTCTATTTCAGAAATAAGGAAAAGAAGGATTTTCAATCTGTCGATGCGCGGCTTATTCTCAGCAGGGAATACTCATCAGCTACTGGATGGCAAACAGTAAAACAGTGGCTTTCAGAAAAGGGAATTATTGAACAGCCTCCAAAACAAGGAGGAGGTTGTGGGGTGTAAACTACATACATGCAATCGCACGTAAAAGTCAACGTACTTAAAAGGCTTAAAACTGCATATGGCCATTTAGACCACGTTATTAAAGCAGTTGAATCTGAACAATATTGCATTGACATCCTACACCAGTCACTTGCTGTGCAATCGGCATTGCGGGCAGTCGACAGCATTATCTTAAAAGGGCATCTTGAGGAGCATGCTTCTTCGGCAATGCAAGGAAAGGACAAGGAAAAATCTATTCAGGAAATCATTGCTGTGTTTGAAAAGGCAGATAGATAACCTAATATATGTTTTCAGCACGTTTTTCAAAGAGGATATGCACTATATGATGGAGCTGCGCCGAAAGAAACATGTAACGTCTCACTTAAAGCAACATTAGAAGTCATTACCTGACCTACATCTGCGCCTTGTCGACTGGGTACCTCTTCATTACAATACTCACTATGAGGGGATTGCCCAAACATTTTACCCTTGCTTTCTTTGTTGTCTTCGCTCTCTTCATGCTGACTCGTCTCTACAATCTTGAACATCGCATCACGTTCGGATGGGATCAGGAGCAGTTTTCCAATCAAATCTGGAATGTTGTAAAAAACCATACGTTCACGCTTCTTGGTCCTCGTACAAATAATGACCTGGGCTTTTTTCTTGCTCCATATTTTACGTATATGCTTATCCCGTTGTATTTATTGACGAACATGCATCCGTTCGCATTGTATTTCTTTGTGGTACTTATGGGCCTGCTTTTTTTTGCACTGTCATACCTCACAGTTTCACGCATCTTCTCGTCAAGACATGCCTTGCTTTTCCTGTTTTTATGGACGTTTAACCCTCTTGCACATATGTATGATAGCATCCCGTGGTGGCCACTTTATATCCCTTTAGGCGTTATGACAGTGCTTTTCCTATTTCATTATCTGCACACTAATTCAAAGCAGCTTCTTATCTGGGCCATACTTGGGCTCGCTCTTGGATTTTTCTCAAATATGCATTTTCAGTTTGTGTTCATGATTTTTTGTGCTGCACTTTTTGCCAGTTATGAAATAAAAGGAAAAGGAGTACCCGTTAAAGCAGTGTTAGTTCTTGGACTGGGATTTCTTACAACTCTTGTTCCGCTGATCCTTTTTGACATTCGTCATAACTTTCTTAATACACAGCTCCTCTTTAATTTTTTCTTTACCAAAATAGATGTGTATGAACGCGATATGTTTATTTGGATTATTCCTTTTACTCACTTCATGAAATCGTTTACTGTTTTCCCGATAACTATTCTTATGCAGATAATGTATGTACTTATGTTCGCAATCATGGCATATTTGTTCTTCCACACAAAAAGTTTTCAGAAAGTTTTATATGGAATTGCGGCGAGTCTTTGGATTTTTACACCGGTCTTTTTTGGCATATATGGCAAGCGGCCCTCAGAGTATTACTTTATATTTCTCATGCCATTTATATTATTGGCGATTACGGATTTCGCCATTCAAAAGAAGAGAGCTGTTCCTCTTATCTTAACCAGCTTGCTGCTTGCACTTATCCACATTGCATGGTTTCAGAAAACAGTTCAAACAGATTATGCAGGTCTTATATACAAAGACCAGGTTGTGCACTATATCAAACAGCAAACCAAAGGAAGGGAATTTTTCTTAAGTTATGACGGCGTAAGCATTGATAACGGATTTCGTTATTTATTGCGCTTGCGGGGACTGCAGGTCTCAGAAAACGAGATGGCTCCACTTATTGAAGTGTCACTTCCACCAAGAGCAGGGTCGCATGTGATTGGGAAATATGGAGTAACGATCCCGCAGTCACTCAAGTAGAAGTCATTTCAGAACCCCGATCATGACTGCTTGAGCTTCAACGTCCTTCTTTGCTACCACCTTGGTAGTCATTCAGGAGATCAAGCCCCCTTTGAAGATTTTTATCATGAGCTGCCCTCTCCTCTGCAGACTTGCCTTCTCTTGTCCACAATTTTGAATCCCGTGGGTCCGGAGCAGTCTGTCCTCCTTGTCCCTGTGGTGGTTTTGGTGGCGTCATATTATCCATTCTATCAATTCTTGATAACTGTGTCAAAATCAATTAAGCTGAATGTTGTTATGGCACTCACCAAACCTCCTCTTAAGGATATTGCATATTTTTCTATGGAGATTATGCTGGAGACCCACATCCCCACCTATGCCGGTGGTCTCGGAGTCCTTGCAGGTGACATTTTACGCTCATGTGCTGATATGACTGTTCAAGCCGTAGGTGTATCTCTCATCTACAATGGCCATATTTTTTCCCAGCATATTCTGCCGGATGGCTCGCAAACGTTTCATGAAGTTGAATGGCGAAAAATGGATCAACTCACCAAACTCACAGATCGGGTTACTCTTACCATTCGCCATGAAGACGTGCATGTTGGAGTATGGCGGTATGACATAGTAGGTTTGGATGGACATGTCGTGCCTGTCTATTTATTAGATACTGCACTGCCTGAAAATTCTCCTTGGGGACAGGAAATCTCGGCAAATCTTTACGCAGATAAAGGGGATTTGCGGCTTGCGCAAGAGATTGTACTTGGTATCGGAGGTGTTAAGATGCTCCGGAAGCTTGGCTACACTGACATAAAAACATATCATATGAATGAAGGACATTGCGCATTTGTCCCCCTTGCTTTACTGGAAGAACATGAATATAAGGACGACCAAGTCCGACCGTTGTGCACTTTTACAACCCACACACCTATTCCCGAAGGGCATGACAGCTTTGACTATGCTTTCGCGCATGATATTGGCGAAAAATATATCCCCTGGCATATTAAAGAGATTGCTTCAAAGGAAAAATTGCATATGACAAAACTCGCAATGAATCTGAGTAAATATTCCAATGCTGTATCACAGAAACATGCTAAGGTTTCTTCTCATATTTTCCCTGGTTTTTCTATCTCTGCCATTGATAATGGGGTACATCACCGTACTTGGCTACACCCGCATTTGCAGGATGTCTACGAGCAGTGTGTTCCTGGTTTCCTAAAGGATCCAGGCAAGTTTAAAAAAGTAGCAGAGACTGTGGCCGATGATTTATTGTGGAATGCCCACATGCATGCAAAACGCGAACTAATGAGCTATGTAAACACTCATGTGACCGATAATGCTTTTGATGAAAATGTCTTGACTCTTGCTCTTGCCAGGCGCCCTGTAGCATACAAGCGTCCTTTGCTTTTGTATCACAACGTTCAAAAGTTGCTTGAAGTTGGTGAAGGAAAAATCCAGATTATTCAATGCGGGAAAAGCTTTCCATACGATCAATATAGTCAGGATATTGTCAGACAGGTTGTGCAGCTTGCAAACCAGCTCAAAGGAAAAATTCGCATTGTGTACCTTGAAAATTACTCGCCACGTGTTGCTCGGTTTCTCGTTGCTGGTGCAGATATCTGGCTCAACGCGCCTATGCAACCCCTGGAGGCTTCGGGAACTTCCGGTATGAAAGCTGCCATAAATGGTGTACTGAATTTCTCAGTGCCTGATGGCTGGTGGCTCGAAGGCTACCGCATGGAACCAGAGGCAGGTTTTAAGATTGGAGAAGAGATATCTGGTTTAGATGCCAAGTTTGATAACGACCTAGACTCTCAGGCCCTTTACTCAGAGCTCGGCAACGTTATTATTCCTATGTTCTACCAGGACCGTGTGAAGTGGATTCATCGCATGAAGCGTGCAATTGCTTTAGGAGCGTATTTTAATACCCATCGCTGTGTCCGTGAATACACAAAGCAAGCATGGGAAAGGCAAGCATAAACTATGCACCGTATAACTTCTTTAGAACTGAAAAAACACTCAAGGCAGGAACATTATCGCTCGCCGTTTGCCCAGTATTTGCGAGAAATTGTATATGGCGGTAGTGATGGAATTGTTACAACATTTGCTGTTGTTGCAGGACTTTCCGGAGCTCAGGTCGCAACTTCTTGGCCCACGCTGTCATTTTTATCGGTTTTGCTCTTTGGATTTGCAAACCTCCTCGGGGACGCTACATCTATGGGGCTCGGGAATTATTTATCAGTCACAGCAGACCAAGACGCATATAAAAAAGAGCGGCAGAGAGAACTTCTCGAAATCCGGAACAAACCTGACTTTGAATATGCTGAGACCGTATCTCTTCTCAAGAAAAAGGGGTTTTCTCATGAAGATGCTGAGCGCGTTGCTCATCTTTATAAGAAAAATGAGCAATACTGGGTAGATTTCATGATGCACAATGAGCTCAATATGCCGGATCCACATCAAGACAAGCCAGCCATAACCTCCCTTGCCACGTTTATTTCATTCATTCTCTTTGGGAGTATTCCGCTTTTCCCATATATGTTTATTAACGGAGATGGTGTCACAAGATTTATGTATTCAATGCTTCTTGCCTTTTCAGCACTTCTGGTTTTAGGCGTTTTTCGCTGGAAAGTTACTCAGCAACACCTCGTCCGATCTGTTGGAGAAACACTTCTGATTGGTTCGCTATCTTCACTTGTCGCATATTTTGTCGGCGGATTATTTAAAATAGGTTGATACAGATAGCTGCGAAAGTATTGTTTTTTTGTATTGGACCTATTAAGATACATATATGGTGTACTTATATCTTGGCCAGCATTCAATTAAAGCACTTGGTTTCACCAAAACGCTACTTGGTCAATATAGCCTTGCTCATTTTGCTAAAACTCATAGTTCAGCATTTATTGAAAACGGGGCTTTTCAGAGCGTTGATCTCATTGCCAGTGCTATTAAGGAGGCATTAACTTCAGCAGAACCACAACCTATCTCTGACAAGGATATATGTCTGATATTGCCTCAGGAACTTTTTGTGTTTGGCCGATATATAGTACCATCCGATATCTCAGATTCCGCAATTGTGCCGTTTGTCAAAGATAAGGTACGTTTGGAGTTGAAAGTGCCCCTTGAGTCGACCCACCATGATTATTTTGTAAAAAGGAAAGGAACTGAGGCTACTGTATTTTTTTACAGTATTGACACAGAGGTTTTGAAGCCACTACAGGAAGCATTGCAGTTACTGCAGCTTAAAATCGCACGCATTATTCCGGAAGAAAGTGCATATTATAGTCTCTTTGACAAGACGCTACGGGCTGATAAAAAGGAGATTATACTCTTTGCCTCCTACAACGAACAGCATTCATTTGCATATGTATATGATTCTTTGGGGCTATTGAAATCAGAATGTGTTGATCTTGGGTCAGATATTAAACCCTCACTCAAGACACTTGTGGGGTCACTTGAATCTGAGGGTTTGAAAGTTAGCCGACTTATCCTTTCTGGAACACAAGCTGCCACTGTACGCCAAGATCTATTTACAAAGGACGTTGGAGCATGGACCAACCCTCTTGAGAAGATTATTGATACATTCTACAAAGACTACTTGAAAATGCTCATCCCAACAAGCAGCGAAAATTTTTCAATTCTCATGTACGACGTTTGCTTTGGCGCATTTATTTTCACAGAGACCATGCGAGAGTTCACGCTTACCGGGAAGCCTGTAGTGTCTGGCAGTAACAGAAGATTGCCCAAAATGAGTGTGCCCGGAAGTGGCTTATTGTCTGCACTGCGCGAGATTTTCAATCTGAAAACTATTATTATTTTTGTGCTCTCATTTATACTTACACTTGGGATCATCTTTGGATTATCCAAGTTTAATCTTGCTCAATTCTCGCTGAATCTTCCTAAGAAAGGAGATAAAGTCGTGGTCAGTAAACCAACTTCGGCACCGACACGCAAGCCCTCGCCAACTCCCTCGGTCAAACGGGAAGACCTTAAAGTAAAGGTCTTAAATGGATCAGGGACTAGGGGTAAGGCTGGTGAGGTTAAAACTGTTTTACAGGATGCAGGTTATACAGATATTGTGACAAGCAACGCTGAAAATTTTGATTATACTGCCACAGAGATCCAGTTAAAGAAAAGTGTTTCTGACGCCCTTTCGCTCCTGCAAAAAGATTTAGCCGATTATGTAACCATCTCCGACGCTGCAGACCTTAATGATGAGGAGAATGCAGATGTGGTGATCATTGTGGGAAGTGATTGGGAGTAACGACCTAGGCACGAAGCTTCTGTCTCTAGATCTAACTGTTATAATAACCTCCATATGGATGACCCTAAAGAGGACCTTCAAAAACGTCTCAATACATTACTTGCTCAGGTACATATAGATGAACTTAAGATGCATTCCCAAAGTTTGGAAGCACAAACATATGATGAAAATTTCTGGAAAGACCATGAGCATGCCAAAACGGTCTCTCAGGAAATCGCACAGATAAGGAAAGATATTGATGATCTTGAAATGCTTCAGCTACTGTTTGAAGAGGGTGATTATGATGCGATGGAAAAGCTATTGAGGGAATATGAAATCAGGCTTTTTTTATCTGGCGAGTTTGATAAGAAAGATGCTCTTGTGAGCATTCATGCCGGGCAGGGGGGGACAGAGGCAATGGATTGGACCGCTATGTTGCACCGGATGTATTCGAGATATTGCGAGAGAAAGGAATATGACACAGAAATTTTAGACATGATTGAGGGAGAAGAAGCTGGCCTGAAGACTGTGATTATCAAGGTAAAGGGGTTATTTGCATACGGGTATCTTAAGGCAGAGGCAGGAGTGCACCGCCTTGTCAGACAGTCTCCATTTAATGCTGCTGGACTGCGACAGACATCTTTTGCGCTTGTTGAAGTTGTACCGGTCATTCAGGATAAGGACGTTGCGATTAACCAGGATGACCTAGAGTGGCAGTTTTTCAGGTCGGGCGGTGCTGGAGGACAAAATGTGAATAAGGTGAGCACAGCAGTGCGGCTTATTCATAAACCGACAGGTACTATGGTTACCTGTCAGAGAGAGCGTAAGCAGGAACAAAACCGTGAAATTGCAATGGAATTATTAAGGGCAAAGTTGTGGCAGCGCGAGCAGGAAGAGCGGGAGAAAAAGATGGAGACTTTCAAAGGCCCAAAGATGGCCTCGTGGGGTTTGCAGATACGCTCGTATGTGCTGCATCCTTATAAATTAGTTAAAGATTTGCGTACGGAGCATGAGGAGACAAACCCTGATTCAGTTTTAGATGGTGCGCTTGATGAGTTCATTGAGGAGTATTTGAAGATGGAAGCGTAGGGAGGTAGAAGTATAGAGGGATAGAGGGATAGAAGGATAGAAGTTTAGTATTGGAGATTGGCAGGCTGGGACTATTTGTGTAGAACTCTCCAATGAAGTTGCATTGTGTTCTGCCCAGTTTGGCGAATAGTAATAAGCTCTAAATCGAGATTTATGTCAGATTCTGCAAACAGAGGAAGGCCTTTCCCAAAGATTTTCGGTTCAATATCAAGAAAAATTTCATCAATCAGGTCTGCTTCTAGGGCACTTTTATTCAGTTGACTACCGCCTCCAATAAAACATTCGTTGTATCCTTTTGATGAAAGATGTGCACAGGCATCCTCGATAGAATGAGCAGCGTGTGTTTTGGGAAATTTGGGAGTGAGATCTTTGGTTGTTACAACAACAACGTCTGGAGAGCCAATACTTATAAAACCTTCAGGTGTCAATCTGTCATACGTTCTCCTCCCAATAATGATATTGCCTACTTCCTGAACCTTTTTTTCATATTCTGCCCATTCACTATCTGTCCAGGGAGTTTCATCATCAGGCAAAGCAATATATCCATTCGCAGATTGAGCCATGTAGAGAATCTTTTTCATAGCATCATTATATCATCGTCGTCTTCATAGGCTTCTGGCCCTATTAGGTGCTCATCCACATGGGCATGCTGTAATCCAAGCAGCACAATAGAGAATTGGTCGCACCAGCGCTCTATGATAACCCAATCTGCATATGCATCTTCTTTGATAGCCCTTTCTATTAGTTCAATATGCCCTAGTTCGTGGCCTATGACTAACCAATGCAATATTGTCAACCCTTCTGTGCCAATTGGATTGTAAGCATCTATCAGATATCCAGTCTTATTTCCTTTTTCATCTTTAGATAAGGATACCGAACCACTATGGCTATGTACCAGTGCCATAAAAGGTCGTATGCGAATAGAATACTGCGTCATGTATCTTTGTACAAGCTGTCGTCTTTCTTCGTCAGAATGTGGAGAGAATTTTTTTGCTTTCACGAAGATTTCTCTCATGACTGCAAGATCCTGCTCTCTCATGGCAATGATTTTATCACGATCTCCGCCCCTTCACCCTCCTATCACTCTATACTCATACCCTTCTATCCCTCTATACTTCTATCCCCATCCATCTATACTTCTACTCTTCTATATGCTATCCTTTTCCCTATGGAAGAAAATGGTGCTAATCCGGAAATTACGGCTGCCAAGCCTATCATTCACGACATCCCAACAGACAAACCACACATACCATCCGATCATGATATGCCCATGAAGAACGTTGTAATCGTCTTCGCTTCTGTTATTATCGTTGGGATTTTAACAGGTTTTGGTATCAGTTATCTAGGCAAGGCAAAGGCTATTCAGTCGCTCTCTGGTGGGACAGATACCATGTCAAACAAGGCAGATGTTGCACAATCTGCAGGGATTGCAGATAAAAAAACGTTCAAAGACTCCGCCGAAGGTGTACTTGAGGTGGGCGGGCATAAGGAAAGCGGAGTGGGAAGTTTCAGGCTTATTCGCTCTGGTGGAGACTCGCAAACAGTGTATCTCACAGCAAGCACCGTTGATTTGTCTGTCTATGCTGGCAAAAAAGTGAGAGTGTATGGTGAGACATTTGCCTCAGATAAAGTTGCTTGGCTCATGGATGTCGGCTATATCGAAGCTCTTAAGTAGCGTCCTATAAAGTTAAAACGTGCTGGATGATTGTCTTTGAAGATGTCACAAAAAAATATCCGACTGGGACTGTTGCTTTGAACAAGGTCACTTTTCAGGTGGATGATAACGATTTTGTTTTTCTCGTCGGGCCTTCTGGTGCAGGCAAAACTACTATACTGAAAATGATTCTACGCCAGATTACACCTACTTCAGGAAGTGTCCAAATTGACGGAAAAGATATTGCTGGCAAGCATTTCAAGGATACTCAGAGGCTTCGTCAGTCCATTGGTGTTGTCTTTCAGGATTTTAAAATTCTTTATGATAAAAATGTGTTCGAGAATGTTGCTATTGCTATGAAAGTGCTTGGCGAGCCTGTAGGTAAAATAAAAGAGGAAGTAAACGAAGTCCTGCATCTTGTAGGATTAACCGATAAGCGTCTGATGTTTCCAATACAGCTGTCGGCCGGGGAACTTCAGCGCGTTGCTATAGCCCGGGCAGTAATCGGCGATCGAAACATTATTTTAGCAGATGAACCAACGGGTAATCTCGATCCTAAAACAACCTGGGACATTATGAAGATTTTTAAAAAAATCGACAGCCAGAAGACCATTATGGTTGCAACGCACAATGTTGATATTGTCAATAGTTTCAAGAAGCGGGTCATCACTCTCAGAGACGGAGCAATTATTAAAGATGAACGTGACGGGAAGTACGAATTATGAAAGAGATTATTACATCAATTAGACGCACGCCGTATCAGTCGCTGGGATCTTTTTCTATTCTGTTTTTTACGTTGATGCTTTTTTTATTCTTCTTCAGCCTAACATCCTTTTTTCATAGCATGTTGAATTATGTGGAAACACGGCCACAAGTTATTGTGTACTTTGATGTTGACGCAAAGGAAACTGATATTCTCAGACTCAAATCACAGGTTGAACAGTCTGGCAAAGCTGCTTCTGTAGGTTATGTCTCACAAAAAGAGGCATTGAAGATCTATAAAGGCTTGAACAAGGATAATCCTCTGCTTTTGGAAATGGTGTCTGAAAAAATTTTACCCGCATCCTTGGAAGTGTACGCTAAAAAACCCGAGTATCTTGCACAAATTGCCAAAGATTTTGAAGGGGTTAAGATTGTCGATGAGGTCAATTACCAACAGGTGATTGTTGAAAAACTCATCACACTGACAACGATTTTGCGACGCATTGCTTTGGGATTATTTGTATTTTTGACCTTCATTTCTATGACGGTTCTGCTTACAACAACAGCTTTTAAGATTTCTGTCAAACGCGATGAGATTGAGGTGCTTAGACTTATTGGTGCAACAAAGTGGTACATTCGAAAACCCTTTTTGGCAGAAGGTTTGTTTTTTGGGTTAGTAAGTGGCACCATAGCGTTTTCGCTCTTTTATGCACTGTACTTTTCACTCAGTTCAGCACTTTCTTCATACTTAGCTGGTATCCCACCTCTTGCATTTTATGACCTTCAATGGCTGAACCTGTACGTCTATCCGCCAACTATGGAGTATATTGGTATGACGTATCTTGCTGTGGTGTTCTTTGGTATGGCTATGGGCCTCATCGGAAATTATATCGCAACCTCGAAATATATCACTTAATCCAGCTCCATCTTTTCCTATAGGACTATTTCATGAATTTTTCATGTTTGAGTTGTATGATGCTGGTATGGGTATTCTGTTTATCAGTCTTCTGTTTTTGGTGCTCGTTCCATCTGCGTTTGCGCAGGTGCAAATATCTGAAGTGTACCCCGTCCCGCCGAGTGGGCAGTTTGAGTGGATAGAACTGCACAATATTTCTGAGGACAGTGTTTCTGTTGGTTCATATAAACTCGTTGATAACGCCAATCACACTATTAAACTCCCACAGCTTGTTGCATTGCCAAATATGTATATCATTGCCACAGCATCGGGAATTTTAAATAATAGCGGTGACTCTGTAACATTACTCTCGCCATCAGGTGTAACCATTGATACAATGACGTATGAAGTCATTCTCATACCATCCCAAAGCCTTGCATTGTGTGGTACGGAATGGGTCATCGCTGATATCACAACTCCAGGATTTGCAAACAGCGCCTGTATTGCAGATCCCACCATCAAGCCCACAGTCGTTCCAACTCAAGAAATATATACACCGTCACCATCTGCTACTCAAACTCCAGTCATCACAATCAGCCAAGCTGCTTCCATGCCAGATGTGCTCGGTATTGCAATCTCTCCCCAGTCTTTTTCACGTAAGCACAAGCCCTCTTTTTCATCACCACAGCCTACTATAACAACAACGACAGCCATACCAACAGCCTATCCACCTCCAGAAGACATTCCAACACCTCTTGGGGTTTACTTGGCACTTATCTTGATGGTTTGCGCCGGAGCTTTTTGCATGTACCTCATTATTAAAAAGAGAAAGATCAGTATAATGAACATACATGAAGAAGAGATTACCCTTGAATAATATCTACGCCTGGATACCATCCATTGTTCTGATGATTTTCATTTTTTTCATGTCGTCGCGTCAAAACATAACCGTCACACATGAATTCACAACCGATTTTATCATTTTCAAGTCTTTACATGTTTTAGAGTATGCTCTTCTGACGCTTTTATACTTTCATGCGCTCAGGAAAACGACTCATGTATCCTACAAAACAGGTATTACCTATGCTGTGTTCATGGCTCTTTCATACGGCATTTTTGATGAAGTCCATCAGACCTTTGTGCCCAGCAGGTCAGGTGTTCCACGAGATGTTTTTATTGATCTTATTGGGATCAGTCTCATGGGGCTTATTCTACGTAAATATAAACTCTTCTTTAACAAACTCTTGAGTTCTACCTGAAAAGATCGGTACAATGGATGGATATGTTATGGTTAACCAGCACCCTTCATCATCTTTTCATTCCCTCTCATCGCAATAATTTTAGAGCAAAGCTTTTGCATCTTGATTTCCTGATTGTGCTTATTGCAGCAGCGACTTTGCTCTCTTTTGGAACAGGATGGCTTGAAAAAACTGAGATTTTGGGTATTGCACAGGACATCCGCATTGAAAAACTCTTTCAGCTTACTAATGAGGCTCGACAGAGCCAAGGTTTACCCCCACTTCACTATAGTAACCAGCTCGCGCACGCCGCAGAAAACAAAGCTCAACATATGATTACCAACAACTATTGGGCTCATTTTGGATCAGGCAGATCCCCGTGGGACTTTATCCTTGCATCTGGCTATTCCTACGAAGTTGCCGGTGAAAATCTTGCAAAAGGTTTTATGTTTTCTGAAGGTGTTGTGGATGGTTGGAGAAACTCTTCTACCCACTGGGCAAATATTACCAAGGCCGAGTACGATGACGTCGGGTTTGCTGTGATGAATGGCGCATTAGAGGGAGAGGAAACGACTCTTGTTGTGCAAATGTTCGGCAAGAGATTGGCACAAGAGCAACCGGTTGAACCTAAAGATGAAAAACAACTTGCTGATGTTGGACTTATTAAACCAGCGCAGGCAAGTGGTGTTGAAAGCACAGCCGCAGCTTCGGCAGTACAACCAAAAGGTGAAAATGATTTTGTCCCTGCTACAATAAAAAATTCTTGGCAAATCTCAATTAATACATTAGCGTTTAGCCTTTCCACGGCTCTGTTTGGCTTGTTACTCGTGGTACTGCTGGTAGATCTGGTCATGGCGCATCGATTTGGCATTGTAAGGCTTACGGGTAAAAATATTGCCCATGTTATTTTTATTGCAACGCTTATCATTGGCCTGTACTTTATTAAAAATGGTGGGTTGATTTTATAACACATGTTAACCAAGCGATCTATAACTCATAAGGTCAAGGATGACTTACATGCACATGTGCTTGAATACCTTCTCCTTTTCACCTCTGCAATGATATTTTTGCTGTTCCTGTCACTTTTTCGAGGGCAGCCTTCTAAACAGTTCATTGCTACATCGGTTTTTGTGTTGTATTACATTGTGTGGGGCATCACCCACCACACTCGGGATCAGTCTTTGCATCTGAAAATAGTATTTGAGTATATTTTGATCGGAGCACTTGCGATGATTGTGTTACGAGCATTGTTGGTGTAATAACCCATGAAAGGTATTATCCTCGCCGGCGGGCTGGCAACCCGGTTGTATCCTCTCACACATGCGACAAATAAACATCTCCTGCCCGTGTATGACAAACCAATGATCTATTATCCTATTCAAACTCTTGTGAAAGCAGGCATTACAGAGGTGCTTGTCGTTACTTCCGGGCCCCATGCGGGCCATTTTTTACGCGTGCTTGAAAATGGTAAGCAATTCGGCCTCACACATTTGGAATATGCTTACCAAAGCACGTCAAACGGCGGAATTTCTGATGCACTTGCTTATGCCGAAGACTTTGCAGACAGCGGCCCTATAACAGTAATTCTTGGAGACAACACAACAGATGCAGATATCTCAAAAGCTGTTCAGACATTCAAAAAAGGCGCAAAAGTTTTCCTCAAAAAAGTGCCAGATCCTCAACGATTTGGCGTCCCCGTGTTTGAAAATAACAAAATTATCCGCATCGATGAAAAGCCCCAGAAACCAGCATCAGATTTTGCAGTGGTTGGCTTATATATTTTCGACAACCGCTGCTTTGATTTCATTCGCACACTCAAGCCCTCCGTGAGAGGAGAACTTGAAGTAACTGATTTGAACAACAAATATATTGAGCTTGGAGAGCTTGAGTGGGCAAAGCTTGACGGGTTTTGGACTGATGCCGGGACTTTTAAGACGCTGTTTAAAGCAAATGAGTATTGGGCAGCTAGTTCAACTAGTTATAACTAGTTGAACTAGCATTACTCGTCTACTGTATAATAATTCCTAGGTATGGATGATAGAACAATTCTCAAGAAGACACTTCCATTCTTGCTTCTCTTCATTTTCAGCCTTGGCATTGCAGGTAACGAGTATGTGAAGCAGATCAGCGCACCAACGGAGGCAGCCGAGGATACAGTAAATGTTCAGATCGCCAACACAACAGATAATGCTCCATCAAC
>Ga0156077_111_pt3 | contig 25951 bp, 21 predicted proteins | sample RifCSPlowO2_02_FD_107730 | JGI IMG/M metagenome (GOLD analysis project Ga0156077, IMG submission 107730) | Candidatus Roizmanbacteria bacterium RIFCSPLOWO2_02_FULL_43_10 | reverse complement strand
AAAATATCCAGCGCGAGCCTCGGCATAACGCTGACTTTGCTGTTCTGAGTTGTAATACGGGTGTGCATGAAAAACATCATGCAATGCAGATCTGGAAATGCCCACAAGATGCCAACAATAATACATATGTTGACGTGTTGTGTGGTGCCCGCCGTCAAGGGTGATATCAAGGACACGTTGTGATTTTTCAGGTTCGCGGTGGCGCATGGGAGTAACACCGGGTTGATAACATTGATACGCTACAGTTGTTGCAACATCTGCTGCGCTTAAATCTGCGTCAATTCCTTGTGTAGCAAGAGCAAGACGTACCTGAGGAGGATCGACAAAGTGACTTCCGTAGGCAAGATATTCTTCAAGATATGCCCGAATATTCGGTGGAAGAGATTCGCTCTGTGAAAAGGTGGATTCACGACTTGGCATGGTTGGTCGAATTATATGGAGCGGGTAAACCTAAAGTCAAGGCAAATATGCGTTTGCCAAGCACCTTTTCTCAATCAGCCCTTGCAGAATAGTCTCTTTTTCACTATAATACCAATCGATATGCCAAAGAAAGATGCAAAAGCCGCAGAGAAATCTGCACAAGAAACTCCAAAAGAGACAAAAAAACCAAAAACTGCGAAGACAACAAAGAAAGCAACTTCTCTGGAGCAACCAATAGAAACCGGTAACGCAAAAGTTGGTACAATGTCAAAACAGCAGATTATTGAAAATTTTGCTACGAAAGAGGGAGATACAGGTTCTCCTGAAGTGCAGATTGCACTTTCGACACAGAAGGTGATTAACCTGACTGAACATTTAGGAGAGAATCCAAAAGATAATCATTCGCGTCGCGGACTGCTGAAAATCATTGCAAAAAGACGTAGAATCCTGCATTATCTTCAAAGTAAAGATGAACCAAGGTATAAGGACCTCATCAAGAAACTTGGGTTGAAGAAATAAATCAAGATGATAAAACTACCGAAAACGTTTACGACAACAATTGGTGATACAGACCTCTCCCTGGAATTTGGACGCCTTGCTCCACAGGCAGATGTTGCTGTGATGGCACGAATGGGAGATACATGTGTTCTCACAACGGTTGTGCTTGGTGATGAGCGAGATCTTGGCTACTTCCCATTAAGCGTCGAATATGTGGAAAAGCTGTATGCTGGTGGAAGAATTAAAGCATCGCGATGGGTCAAACGTGAAGGTCGACCAAGCGAGGAGGCTGTTTTAAAAGGACGATTAATTGACCGATCAATCCGTCCTCTGTTTCCGAAGTCATTTAAAAGGGATGTGCAGGTTGTGTGTATATTACTTTCTTTTGACGGGGAACATTCTCCGGAAATTCTGGCTGCAATTGGGACTTCCGCAGCACTGCATGTCTCACAAATTCCATGGAAAGGCCCGATCAGCACAATGCGTGTCGGCTATGTTTCTGAGGAGGGAGATGAAGAGGCCTTTATCATTAATCCAACCGAAGACGTCCAGGATTACTCGAAGCTTGATCTCATTGTATCTTCGACAAACAAAAAGGTTCTCATGATTGAAACCATGGCAGAACAGGTGTCGGAACATATTCTTATAGAGGGGATAAAACATGCACATAGCACCAATGTCCAGATCATTGAATTTATTGAGTCAATCCGCAAGGAAATTGGGAAGCCAAAAATTGAGGTTGTGGAAAATGAGGCAGTATACAACATGAAGAAAACGCTCAAAGCGAAGTACGCGAGTGAGATTGCCATTCTCACGCAGAAATATGCAGCGCGGGATGATGATGCAATGGTGGTAAAGAAGGATCTTGTCGCAACAGTAGTAGGCCAAAATCCAGAGGCAGATCCGAAAGTCATTGCAGATGCCATTGAAGATAGTTTACTGGATCATGTGCGAACTGAAATTTTTGAGCACGGGAAGCGTATTGATGGTCGAAAACTTGACGAAATTCGAGAGCTCAAAATTGAGACACACCTTCTTCCTCGCACCCACGGTTCAGCCCTTTTCCAAAGGGGACTCACACAGGTTATGGCTGTTGCAACACTTGGTCCGACATCCCTTGAGCAGTATATTGAAACGCCGGAAGGTGAAGCAACGAAACGCTATATTCATCATTACTTCTCTCCTCCATACTCAAACGGAGAAACAGGGCGTATGGATGGTCCTGGTCGTCGGGAAATCGGGCATGGTGCACTTGCAGAAAAGGCTATTATGCCGGTCCTCCCATCAAAAGAACAGTTTCCATATGCTATTCGGGTAGTTTCAGAAGTGATGTCATCAAATGGTTCAACATCCATGGCCTCTACATGTGGCTCGTCCTTGGCACTCATGGACGCAGGCGTGCCGATAAAAGCAGCGGTTGCAGGTATTTCAATTGGACTTATGTGTAAAACGGATGATGACTATGTCTTACTTACAGATATTGCTGGGATTGAAGACTTTGCAGGATATATGGACTTTAAAGTTGCAGGTACAGCAACGGGGGTAACAGCGATCCAGCTTGATGTCAAAAACGACGGACTGACTGAAAAAATGATTGCCGAAACTTTTGAAGCTGCAAAAAAGGCACGGGGGCTGATACTTGATCAAATGGGGACCGTTATCCAAACTCCGCGCGAGCAGGTTTCCCAATATGCACCAAAAGTATTAATGCTGACTCCACCAGAGGACAAAATTGGCGAAATCATTGGATCAGGAGGCAAGACCATCAAGGGTATTCAGGCGAGAACGGGTGCAAGTATTGATGTTGGAGATGATGGAAAAGTAACCATTTCCGGGACTGATCAAGCGGCTGTGGACAGAGCTGCCGAGACGATTAAAAACATATATCGCGAAGTTCACACAGGCGAAGTATTCAAAGGTGCAGTAAAGAAAATATTACCCATAGGGGCAATGGTAGAGTTCTTGCCGGGTAGGGATGGTTTGGTACATGTCTCAAAGATGTCTTCTGGATACGTTCGCAATCCAGGGGATGTTGTTCAGGAAGGGCAGGAAGTTCAAGTCAAAGTTGTCAACATCGATGAAAGAGGAAGAGTTAATTTAACGATGATGCTTGATGATGATGCGAAAGATAGCGGCGGACAGCGGGATGACACAGGATTTAGAGGAGCGGAACATTCAGACAGACGACAACGGTTTCATAAAACAGACAGATTCCACCGTTGAAATTGACTTTTGTGCAGGCTCTATCTACAATGGTTGCATCATATGCCTAAGCACAAGAAGCACATAACGTTCAAGCTCCCATTCAGAAAAAACATCAAGATCAAAAAAAACCTGTTTTTCAATATTATTGGCCTTCTTATTTTTGTATTCTCTTCGATGGGGTTTATCTCCTTTGCAAGAGCAGGAAATGTTTTAATTATCCTGAACGATATCTTATCCGGTTATTTTGGGATTCTTGCCATTTTCATTCCAATAATTGCACTTCTACTATCTTCACATTTTTTTAATACTGCCAAGTTGAAACTTATCAAACCACATGTTACAGTAGGACTCACCCTCATTTTTATTACGCTTCTTGGTGCTGCCCGTGCAGGAAGATTCGGGGAACTGATTGCTGTTAATCTTGCCTCAGATTTCTCGGGTTTTGGTGCATTCTTAATTCTTCTTGTCACTTTTATTGTTGGCATCATTCTTTTTTTTAACACCTCAATTGATATCTTCATTTTGATGGTCTTGACTGGACTTAAGACCGCAATGAAATTTGTGTGGAATGGATTTCTACAGCCTCTTATGAGCAAGAAGGCCCAAACTGGTTCTCGACAGCAAGGCAAAGGCGAATTTATCACATCTTCACCGCTCCAAGGTAACCCTCCACAAATTCAGCCTGCCCCTGCAAAACCCGTGCTGAAAGGGACAGATGAACTTAATATTCGAACACTCTCAGGTCATTCATCCAAAAACTGGGCTTATCCCCCACTTGCTCTACTTGAAGACATCCAAGAGCAAAAAGCAGACATTGGAGATGTAGGGATGAATTCAGACACCATTGAGCGAACCCTTGACAGTTTTGGTATTCGTGCACGTGTTTCGGAAATCAATCCCGGCCCCACAGTCACCCAATATGCAATTGAAATTGTTATGGGGACAAAGCTATCCAAAATTACAGCACTTTCAAACGATCTTGCCCTCGCTCTTGCTGCTCCAACTGGTCAGGTGCGTATCGAGGCCCCAATGCCCGGTCGGTCACTTGTCGGTATTGAAATTCCAAACAGACGTTCAGAAATTGTTTCACTGAAACGTATGATGCTTGATCCAGAAGTTTCTGAAAACCACCACCCCCTTACAGTACCTTTGGGGCTTGATGTATCAGGCAGAACAGTTGTGACAAACCTTGGTAAAATGCCTCATGCCCTTGTTGCAGGTACAACAGGGTCGGGTAAATCAGTCCTCTTAAATGCGTGGATATGTAGTTTCCTTTTCCGTACAACGCCTGAAGACCTGCGACTTATCCTTATTGATCCGAAACGTGTCGAATTTACACAGTACAATGGGATTCCGCATTTACTTACTGAAGTCATCGTTGACTCGGAAAAGATCATTTCTGCACTTAAGTGGACCGTTGGGGAAATGAATAACAGGTATAAACTCTTTGCTCAGGTCGGCGCTCGAAATCTTGAAAGTTACAATGAGCGCCCCGGCATCCAAAAGCTTCCCTACATCATCTTTATTATTGACGAGCTTTCAGATTTAATGATAGCAGCCGCTCGTGAGGCGGAGGAGTATATTACACGTATTGCTCAAATGGCCCGTGCAACAGGAATTCATCTTATTCTTGCTACACAACGGCCTTCAGTGAATGTCATCACCGGCCTCATGAAGGCGAATATTCCAACGCGTATTGCATTTAATGTTGCCAGCCTTATAGACTCCCGTGTTGTACTTGATATGCCTGGGGCAGAAAAACTTGTTGGTAAAGGAGACATGTTATATCTACCTGCAGATCAGGCGAAACCACGACGTATTCAAGGACCATATCTTTCTGAGAAGGATGTCCAGCACATCGTTCAATTTTTAAGAGAGCGCGTGCCAGAAGTGCATTATACAGAAGAAGTTACTGAGCAGGATGTCACGACGGTAATGACATCAAGTGGAGAATCTCGTGTGGTCTCAGGAGACGGAAGTGATCCCTTGCTCAAACAAGCTTTAGATCTCATTTACCAGGAAGGAAAGGCATCTGCCTCTCTTATTCAGCGACGGTTGTCAGTAGGCTATGCACGTGCTGCTCGCATTCTGGATCAACTTGAAGCCAAAGGGTATGTAAGTTCAGCACACGGATCGAAGGCTCGGGAGATTTTGCAAAGACCTGGTGCACATATGACTGAACCTACACCTGAGCAAATTCATGAACAGAACATGCAGGAAGAGATACAAGGAATTCATTGAGGCCTATTATCTTAGATACTTCCGAATGTTTTCATTATGTTCATCCAGAGTACGAGCGTAATGCAATTGTGATCCATCCTTATTTGAGATGTAGTAAAGATATGGAGTATCCGTGTCGGACTCGATAATAGCCGTTATTGCACTCAAACCTGGGCTACCAATAGGGCCTGGTGGAAGCCCTGTGTGAGTGTATGTATTGTAGAGTGAAGAAATCTTTAAATCCTCAAGAGAAAGGCTTTTTTTCCACCATGAATTTTCTTCTTCCTGATATCCGAGCGCATATTGAACAGTTGCATCAACTTGCAGTGGATAGCCTTCCTTCAGACGTTTACGCAGAATAGATGCAACTTGTTTCATTGTTTGGAAGCTATTTGCCTCTCGCTCCACAATAGAGGCAAGGATAAGAACATCGTTATCAGAAAGACCTTGTGCTCGTGCCTGTGAGCGCAAGGTATCCGAATATTTTTTATTGAAATTAGATGCAAATGTATTAAGGACCTGATCAATCGTGGCATCTCTGGGTATTAAATAGGTATCGGGGAATAAGGTGCCTTCCTGCGCTCTTTTTATGAATTCAGACTCAGGAATACCGACATCATCAGAGAGTATCTGGGCAATTTCTTCCTTACGCAATCCTTCAATAACAGTGACCCATACATCATCAGAGCCATGAGTTAACGTTAAAGCAACATCTTTGGCACGCATCGACGGCGATATTCTGAATAACCCGGCCTGAATTTTGTTCTCAATGTCCAGTTGCTTCACAATGATAAAAAATACTAAGCGGTTGCGAATAAACCCTTGCTTTTCAAGATTATTAATGATCTTGTTCACAGAATCACCTTTTGCAATAACGAAATTTTGCTTTGTCTTGACCGTTGGCTGTGCAGGAAGTGAGCCTTCGGCATAAAAGAGCCCGAAGCCTATGATGCCAATAATAAACAGCATGGCCAATATATAGATACGTTTCATATGGTTTCTATTATACAAAAGCATACAACCACTATACCCTACCCTCAACTGTGCCCATACCTTTCTATACTTCTTCGCCTCAACTCGCTTGGGTAACAGGCTCTTCGACTTGTCTTCTCAATATTTTAATCTTTCGCAACAACTTCCCAAGAATGTATACTTCCTCAATGTTAAATAGCCATGAGAAAAAAAGATACCCAATACCATAAATGATGAAAACGCATAGGAGCAATAAGAATACATTAATGCTTCTGGACGTATCAATAAGTAGTTCATCAAAGACTTTTAACGCAGTATATGAAGGAAGAGCTGCCAGGAAGCCTGCTAGGTATATCTTGATGCTGTGATGTATGAGTTTTGTTAAATGAAATCCTTCAACCTTTCTATAATATGCAGCAAGCTGCAGGATGACGTTTAACGTAATGGCAAAAGAAAATGATATACCAAGTGACCAGACGGGCATGTGCAGAAAGATAATAAAAAGGACGCTTAAGAGAACATTGACAAAGATAGAAAAAAGGTTAATGTAAAGAGGTGTTTTTGTATCATGAGCTGCGTAGAACGCCCGGGTGACAAAATAGAAGATGCTGTGGAATGGGATAGACAGACCGAAATATGAAAGCGTTGATGCGGTAAGAACAGTTGCCTCCCAGTCAAACATTCGTCCACCATATGCAATACGAACGATTGGGGTACGTGCAAAGATAAAAAAGATGCCAAGAGGGACACTTAAGTACACAAGCTGAAGTATTGAATCAACAAATAGCTTGCGTATAGCATCTATATTGTGATCCTTATAAAGACTGGAAATATATGGAAGTGAAGCCTGCCCGAAAGCCATACCAACAAACGCAACAGGAAAAAGCTGCAGTCGCTGGGCGAAGTTTACCACGGTCACACTACCTGCCCCGACCAAAGTTGCAAGAGACAAATCAATAGTTTGCTCAATCTGACTGGTGAGGACGGAAAACGTTCTTGGCAGGAAAAGCGTAAAAAACTCTCTGAGAACTTTTCTCTCAAACACAAATGGGGAATAGTGAAAGTGTGTGATGTGCAAAATGGGCAACTGGATGAAAAAAAAGAGGAAAGCTCCTGCAACAGTCCCAATTACAGGACCATACAGCCAAAATGAGTGTGACAGAAACACAGTGCCACCGATGACACCAATGGTATAGATTAATGGGGCAAGTGCTGTTAACATAAAAATCCTATTTGCCTGCGCAATACCAGACAGAATATTCCCAAATACAAAGAATGGCATCTGACTTATGAGATATATCCTTGCGATATACGTTACCTCCTTAATCTGTGATGGTGTAAATCCGGGAGTAATGATGCGAATAATAACGTCAGCAAATATAAACGACAGTAACATAAAGACAAACAGCATGAGAGTTAAAAGATTAACAATGGAGGATATTTTGACTGATAGCTCTTTAGGGTTCTTCTTGTACTGAATGAAAATAGGAATAAAAGCAGAACTGAGTGCTCCTGTGACAAGAACCTCAAATACAAAATCGGGCAGACGGTATGCAGCAATTAGCAAATCAAGCTCCTCTTTAGAAAAGAAGGTTGCAAAGGTCCGGTTACGCACGAGCCCTAGAAATCGTGATAAAACCATCATTGATGAAAGAATAATGACAGAGGAGAGGATATCCTTTTGCTTTCTGAAAATAAGTGTCTTTGTGTGATTAATAATATCGTGCATGTTTGATTACAACTAGTTAGAACGAGTTCAACCAGTTGTAACTAGTTGATTGTATCTTGCTCTGAAATTTCATACAATAGGGCTTATTGGGTCGCAAGAATATTATAGATTACCAGCATGAGGATTGGGGGTGATTGTTATGCCTATTATTAAGTCAGCTCAAAAAAAACTCCGAAAGGATAGAAAAAGGACAGAACATAACGTCGGTCTCAAGAGAACACTGAAAGAAGCAGTAAAAACTTTTACAAAATCGGCTTCAGTAAAGTCAAAAAAAGGCAATAAAGCTCTAGCTGCAACATTTTCTACCATTGACAAGGCAGCAAAGAAGAATATTATCCATAAAAACAAGGCGGCTCGGATGAAATCGCGGATATCTAAATTATCACGTGGTGCTCAATGAGCTCGTATACGGTTAATCTATTACCAAAGAGGAAACAAAAGGTAGCGGACAGGCTGCTTCATTTTATTCTGTTTTATTTCAGATACATCATTATCATTACCCAAATTGTTGTCATTAGTGTGTTTTTCTTTCGATTCAGGGAGGATCAGAAAATCATTGATCTCAAACAGAAATTTCGTCAAAAACAGCAAATCCTTGCAGTGACAGCTCCAATTGTTGAGGAAGCTGAAATGATTCAAAGCCAAACGACGTATGTCAAAGCTATTCTGGATGCGCAGGACGCGTTTTTGAAAAAGCTACAGACAGTGCTTGCATCAATTCCGAGCGATACGAGTTTGAACTCTCTGGATATGTCAGGAAATATAGTTAAATTAGGAGGAGTTTCGGCAAACGTGGAATCCATTCGGGCACTGCACCGTAAACTTGTGTTAACAAAAGGGTTTGAGACTGCACAGATTAACATGATCTCGCAAGTGAGGTCCGGTGGGTACGAGTTTGTGGTAGAAATACCAGTTCAGAAAAAAAATGAAAGACGAACTGATAAAAAAAATACAAAATAAAAGTGTAAAGGATTATACCTATGCCATAATGTTTTTACTTGTGGCGTCTTTTTTTGCCTTCTGGGTCATCCGGCCTGTTTTAAGCATTGCCATAAGTATTCGCAGGCAGGGGGAAGATCTCCACCGCATTAACGCAACATATGAAAAAAATATCACTCGTGTGCTTGAGCTACAATCGCAAATTGAGGACATACGTGCGAAACGATATTTACTTGACGAGACAGTCCCTGAAGGAGTAAATCTAAGCGGTTTTATTCAGGATATTCAAAGAGCAGGCCATGATTCGGGTGTGAAAGTAACATCTGTCATGATTGACCCGATCAGCCTCAAAGTTGATCCATCCATGAAGAGCAAGGTAAGAAAGGTGGTGGCCAAAAAAGACACGGATAATCAGGCCCTTTCCAAGGTACAAACTGTGGGAGCACGCATTAAGGTGGAAGCAACATACGAAGGCTTTCAAGCTTTTTTATTAGCTTTACTTAATCAACGGAGAATAAAGCAGATAACAGGGTTGAAGATGACTGTCGAGAACAAGACAAGTAGAACTGAGCCCAAAGTGATTGATTTAACTATTCAGGCAATTATTGAAACGTATTATTTAACAGCACAAAAATTATAAGAAGGCATGAACCAGAAAGAATTATTCATCATATCGTTAACCATTTTTTTAACAGTGATCATCTGGATTATTGCAGATCTTAATCACCTCTCTCATACTGAACAGTTGCCAAAAAATGACCCTCGTTTTGCACGGCCCATAACAGCTACAATAGATACGGAAATATTTAACCAGTTAGAGGCGAAAAATTAGCATGTATTATGCTCGTTATTATTCCCGCGCAAAAAGAATTCCTGGCATTGTGCTTATTGGGATAACTATTGTGGTAATGGGGACTGTCATAGCCGTGTTTCGTGGGATGCCCAGCCCTAAGCCACAGAAGCAAGTAAAGCTTGAGCGTATTGATGTGGTAAATGTGAGAGACCGTTCTCTCACAATATTTTGGCGTACAAAGGAACCGACACAAGGCTATATTATCTATGGGGCTTCTCAGACAAAACTTGATAATACTGCCTTTGATGAACGCGATAGTCTCGGTGGTTTATCTAAGCAACGCAACCATGTCGTTCAGATCAAAGGTGTGAGTCCTAACCAAACGCTTTACTTTAAAGTATATGTTGATGGCACGACTGTCGGGCAATCTCAAAATGTTGCCTATACTGCACAAACAACTAGGCCTTTAACCTCTTCTGTTGACCTTGAGCCAGTATATGGAGATCTTGTACGGCAAAATGGACAGCCAGAAAAGGATGCTGTTGTGATAGTCCAAATAGGGGCAAGCATTCCTCTTCTTGCACGAACCAGTGACAAAGGTACTTTCTTATTTTCTTTATGTTGTCTGATCAATTCGCAGAATCAGGAATCACTATTACCCGCAGACAAAACTGGAATCAGGATACACATGATTGCAGAAGATGGGACTGAAAAGACAGAAGAGGGGGTCTTTAGGGATATGTATCCGCTCACTCAAGCTCTGGTTATAGATAACCAAGTAGCTCAATTACAACCAATCTCAGATCAGAAAGATGTCCCAGCAGTTTTAGCAGTCACAGATAGTGTTCCTAAGTTGGAACCAATAGATATTATATTTCCAAAAAATGGAGCTTCCATCCCGGGGTCACGTCCCCTTGTGCGTGGAGTAGGTGAAGCACATGAAATAGTAAAGGGTCGGTTTCCAAAAGACGGACGCATCTTCCAGGTAAACATTGATGATAAGAGAAACTGGTTTTACCAACCATCCTTTGATCTTACTTCAGGAGAACATACCTTAACTGTTCAAACAGGAGATACTCAAGGCAATGTTGTTACGTTAACGCGGGCATTCACGATTTTAAAAAGCGGGGAAGCAGTACTCGGGGAGGCAACGGCGTCAGGTACTGTTACCCCAACAGCAAGTCCATCAGCAACTCCCACTCTTGGACCAACAGCCCCGGAAACAGCAACAGCAACTCCCACACCACCAGTCTCTGGGATTAATGTTCTTCCAATTACCCTTGTGAGCCTTGTACTCATTGTTATAGGGGCAGGAATTATATTACTATTTTAGTATGGACACTCTAGGTATTATATCTTCAGTCAGCAAAATTGCTGTTATTGCCTTTATTATCACTCTTGGTGTTGTTGTCTTTGAAATAGTCACACTCATGAAAAAAAACAGGGAAAGGGAACATCCCAAGGAAGATGTTCATATCCCTGAATTTAATCAAGCTAAGGCTTCAGAGCACCACTTCACTGAGCTTCCGGATATACAGGCAACACCTGTTATGCAGGAGCGAAAAAGAATTCCTCGAGCAGTAGTATTTATTGGTGGAATTACCATTATCGTACTTGTTACGGCTTTGGCAGTATGGATTTTTAACCAAAGTGCACTTTCTGTTCGACGTGTCAAAAAGGAAACCTCTCCGATAGCAGAAAGCGATAAGCTTACCCCAACGAATATTTTGAGTTCAACTGGCGCTGTGTGGGGAACTCCTGGGGTCGGAAGCATGGAAGGAGAAAATGATGATAGCCTAAGTCCGACGACTGTTCAACAAAATGTAACAACGACTCTTACTAAGGTGCCAACATACATGCTGACCCAAGCTCCAAGCATCTCTGCAACAAAAACAAGTGCAACAATTATGACAACAACGTCGACAGCGGTTTCAAAGACTCCTTCGGTGTCTACATCCCCTGGTATGCCGCAATCAGGATCCTTTCAGACAACATTACTGATCATGGTTGTTTCAGTCACACTTATTTATCTTGCCTTTATTCTGTGAGAGAAGGCTGCTTTAGGAAACTAGGCTTTCTTGAATAAGCTCATAAAACTCCTGAGGATTAAGTGCTGCAGTTCCTGGCAAAACCCCATCAATACTGTCATGCTGCATATACATGGTCACATTACTCGAATCTACAGAACCGCCGTAAATATACAGGCAATGTGGCAGATGTGTTAATTGTGACTTCATCTGCATAACACTATCAACTGTTGCATTACGACCAGTCCCAATGGCATCAATAGGCTCATATACAACCATGGTTACACCCTCCGGGATAAAATCCGAAGCTCCATCTATGCAAAAAATCACCTTAAGCCCATGATGAAGTGCACTTCTGACTTTTGCTGACAAAACTTCATCATTTTCATGAAAATACTGGCGACGCTCACTGTGCCCAATAATGACATATTCTGCCAGTCCATCAAGCTGTGTGCCCGTCACTTCACCAGTAACCGGACCAATCTCAAACTGAGAAATATCCTGTGAGCCAATAGATATATTATATTGATGAAGCTTCTCTGCGCACATGTGCAGGAAAGGCGCTGGAGGACAGAGAATAACCTTAAGGCTTTGTGGGATGGACGCAAGATCGTGAGCAGTAAAAGTATTAAGCCATTCCTGAACTTCGGAGAAGCTTTTATACGCTTTCCAATTCCCAATCACATATTTCATACCCTTTTTAGTGTAATTGAGTAAGAGACATAAGGCAAGGTGGAAGATATAGAGGGATAGAGGGATAGAGGGATAGAGGGACAGATGGATGGAGGGATAGAAGGATAGGGGGATAGAAGTGTAGAGGGGTGAAGAGCGTGGAGGGGGTGGGGAGGTTAGGGTTCTGAAATAACTTTCAGTCCTAAACATACATCACCTCCCTATTCTTCTATCCCTCTATGTTCTCTACGTTTCTACCATATTGCATTACCCAAACCTCTTTGCTACAATACACTCCGTTCATTGATAAACTTATGCGGGCGTAGCTCAGTTGGCAGAGCGCCATGCTATCATCACAGTTGGCATGGAGGTTACGAGTTCGAGTCTCGTCGCCCGCTTTTCGGGGTCCCCGTAGCTCAATGTAAGAGCGTCTGGTTCGGAGCCAGAAGGTTCCAGGTTCAAGTCCTGGCGGGGGCATCCGGCAGCCGTAGCTCAATGGTAGAGCACCCCCCTCACACGGGGTAGGTTCCAGGTTCAAGTCCTGGCGGCTGCATGCGGGTCGCAGCTCATTGTCAGAAAGAGCGCTCCGCAGTAGGCGGAGAGGTGCAGGTGCAAATCCTGCTGCGACCCATCAGATGGGATCTGGAACTGGCCGCCGTTCTAGGCCAGATCATCGGATCCAATTTGAATTCTGCCGGTCCCCAGATCGTCACAGGGGGCCGGCAACGCTTTTTTCTTAGCAATAGACCTTTTCATGTAAAATCTCTCTTCGGGTATAATGGTTCCCATGTCCTCACTTTTTGATCATCTTAACCCTCGGCAAATTGAAGCTGTTCAATACACACAAGGTCCTTCTCTCATTCTTGCAGGCGCAGGTTCAGGCAAAACACGTGTACTAACCCACAAGGTCCTTTATCTCATTCAGGAAAAGAAAATTGATCCATCAAATATTGCTATGATGACTTTTACGAACAAAGCAGCACGGGAGATGGCAGAAAGAGTAAATCATCAATTGGGATTTATTGGAACATTTCATTCACTATGTGCCCGTATTCTCCGCCATGATGCAGTGCATATAGAAATGGGTAATGATTTTGTGATTTATGATGATGATGACACAGAGGTTCTCATTAAAAATATACTTAAAAGTGTTACGTTCCATCGTAAGCTCACTCCAAGTTATGTAAAGTATCGTATATCTGCTGCAAAGGATAATATGCTGTCCCCCAAAAAGTTGGCAGCATTCTCTCAGTCCGAACAGGACGAAGTCATTGTTGATCTCTATGGACAATACCAAAAAAAACTCGAGGAAAATAATGCGCTTGATTTTGATGACCTTATTGTTAAAACGGTTTGGATGTTTGAGAAGAAACAAGGGGTACTGGATCGTTATCAGGAAACATTCACGCACATTTTGGTTGATGAGTTTCAAGACACTAATGCTGCGCAGTATCGTCTTGCAAAGCTCCTAGCGCAAAAGTATTCTCGGATAACTGTTGTTGGTGACTTTTCTCAAAGTATTTACTCGTGGCGTGGGGCAGATGTAAAGAACCTCAAAAAATTCGAGCAGGACTTTCCTAACACAAAAGTTTTTCATCTGGAACAAAACTATCGATCAACACAGAATGTTCTGAATTTTGCGTTTGAAATTATAAGTGGTAATGATACTCATCCAATACTTAAACTCTTCACAGAAAATGAACAAGGCGATGATATCACGATCAAGCAGCTTACAAACGAACAAGAAGAGGCACTCTGGATTGCAGAAGAAGTCGAAAAATTATGTGAGTTTGAAGGATACCATTACGATGATATTGCTATTTTATATAGAATGAACGCTCAATCTCGCACTATTGAAGAAGCATTTCTGCACTATAGTATTCCCTATGTCCTTATTGGAGGGACACGGTTTTATGAGAGGAAGGAAATAAAAGATATTTTGGCCTATCTGCGTCTCATAGTGAATCCTACAGATGAGGTATCTCTGGAGCGAGTAAAGAAGCTTGGTAAAGGAAGATTCGCTCGTTTTAAGGAGCTCTATGAAGAAATTAAAGAACAAAAAAATGAAATAACCACGGATCAATGTATAGAGTATGTTTTCAACAAAACTGGTTATCTTGATTTATATGAAAAAGACGATCCAGAAGATGCTCCGCGGCTGGAGAATCTTCGCGAGTTGCGCTCTGTTGCGCTACGATTTGAGAATTTGGTGGAATTTCTGCATCAAGTAGCTCTTGTCGAATCTGAGTACTCGGAAAACGAACGGTTGCAAAAGACAAAAGCTGGCGTTCGTATGATGACATTGCATCAGGCAAAAGGACTTGAATTTCCTGTTGTTTTTATTATCGGTGTTGAGGAAGGTATATTACCTCACTCAAGGTCTCTGTATGATAAATATGAATTAGAGGAGGAGCGACGTCTCCTCTATGTTGGTATAACTAGAGCAAGGAAAAAATTATATATCACCTATGTCCAAAGACGCTTCTTGTTTGGTCGTGGAGGATATGGCCAGGTTTCACGATTTATCGCTTATAAAGTGGGCATGGATCAAATCTGGGATTCTTAATTCAAGAGATGACTTTTTGGTGATGAGAAATGTGTACGGGCAGTGCATAATAAGGATATGACTCGTGTGCGAAAGGTCGGAGAAGATTTTGACCAATATCAGTGGAATAAAATAGCCCCTCATCCACTTGTTGCTTGGGAATGGGGGGAAGCACGGAAAAAAATGGGCATCGATGTAATGCGCATTGGTGAATTTGATCAAGACACCCTTACTGCAGCTTTTCAAGTCACATTCCACCCGATTCCATTCACGTTTTTTACCATTGGGTACATGCCCCGTACAACGATTCCTTCAGCAGAAGTTCTTGATCTTTTAGAAGTCGAGGCAAAAAAGCATCAGGCTCTTTTTATTAAGATAGAACCTTATGCTCCAAAATCTGAAGATGAAATTTTTCTAAAACGGGTTGTGGTATCTCCTCATCCTCTTTTCCCAAAATGGACTCAAAAACTCGATCTGCGGCTGGGAGAAGATGAACTTTTTATGAACTTGAAACCAAAATGGCGATATAACGTTCGGCTGGCACAGAAAAATGGTGTGATTGTGAAAGAGATGACTAATCAAGCAGGTTTTCAAATATTTTCAGATCTGTATTTTCAAACCACACAGCGACAGAAGTATCGTGGTCACAATCGTATGTATCACCATACTATTTTTGAATCATTGAAGGACTCAATGAGTCATATATTAGTGGCCTATTATCAGGATACTCCTCTTGCAGCATACCATCTCTTTCTTTTCCATAACATTTTATATTACCCCTACGGTGGCTCGTCACTTGAACACAGACAGGTTATGGCTTCAAACCTTCTCATGTGGGAAGCGATTAGGTTTGGCAAAAGGCACAAAGCTCATACCTTTGACATGTGGGGATCACTGTCTCCGGATTATGAAATGGAGGATGGTGGATGGGCAGGATTTACACGCTTTAAGGCTGGTTATGGCACAACGTTCGTTGAAATGATAGGAAGTTATGACCTTGTAATAGACCAGATACTGTATAAAAGCTACAACATTGCTCATGCTGCACGGTCGCGCATCCTCAAAAGTCTCTGAGCTATACTATACGCATGACAAAATCTGTATTTGAGGATATTTTTAGGCAACTCAACCCAATTCAGCGCGCTGCTGTTGAAACGCTTGATGGACCAGTTATGGTAGTTGCTGGTCCGGGTACTGGGAAGACACACGTTTTGGCCGCTCGTATTGCACACATACTATCAGTAACAGATACGCCACCGTATGCGATCCTGGCCTTGACCTTTACTGAATCTGCTGCTGCAAACATGCGTAAACGGGTAGTAAGTATGATTGGCAAGCAGGGATATTATGTCAATATCATGACGTTTCACGCTTTTTGTGCCGATGTTATTCGTAGCCATCCGGAGTATTTTCCAATCGAGCAAGGAAGTGAACCTCTCAGTGAACTTGAAAAATATGAAGTTTTTCAGGAACTTCTTCAAACGTCAAACATTCGAGCTCTTCGTCCAATTAACACGCCGCTCTTTTATTTGAGAGATGTTATTTCGTCAATATCGCACTTAAAAAGAGAAGCTATCATGCCAGCAGATTTTCAAAAAGTAATCAAACACGAATTCGATGCTCAAGACCTTAAAGGCACTGCATTGAAGAAGCTGGAGATTCAGAAAGAAAAAAACTCGGAGTTGCTTCTGTTGTATCAAGCATACCAGAAGGAGCTTAAAAAACGCCTTCGCTATGATTTTGACGATATGATTGCTTTTGTTGTTGAAGCATTTAAAAAGAACGATGTTTTACTTATGGAATATCAGGAGCATAAGTTATACATTCTTGTTGATGAGTATCAAGACACGAATACATCGCAGAATACGGTTGTAGATCTACTTGCAAGTTATTGGGGGCAGCAAGCCAACATCTTTGTTGTGGGCGATCCTAATCAATCCATTTTTCGCTTTCAGGGGGCATCGACAGAAAACACCATTGGGTTTTTGCACGCGTATCCTCAAGCAAAAATTATCACCCTTGAGGCGGGCTTTCGGTCAACACAGAAGATATATGATGCAGCTCATGCTGTCATACGCGAAAACAAGCTTACCCAAAGCGAAAATGTTGGTCTATTGCAGGAAGCCCTAACGACCCGCCTAAAAAGCAATGATGGTATAGGAGATCATATTACCATTGCTGCCCTCCCCTCTCAAACACTTGAACATGTATATATTGCTGAAGAAATAAAACGCTTGCTTTCAAAAGGAATACTCGCAGAAAATATTGCCGTTGTATATCGGACAAATCGTGAATCATCTGACATACAAGCTGTGCTTGAGAAGTGGAGTATCCCTTATGAAGTTGAAGGCGGCGAAAATGTGCTGGATGCAGAGATGATCCGTCAACTTATTCAGGTAATGATTGTCATTCGTGATGTTCGCAAGGGTGCAGAAGATGAGAAGCTTTTCGAAATCATGTCATACGACTGGTTGGACATTGACGCAATGCTCGCTATGAAAATTGCTCGAGCTGCTGGCAAAGCAGGAGTGTCAATCATAGACATGATTCAGGGTGGTTATGAAAATTTCATGAAGTACTACCAGCGATCTGACATCTTACAGGAGGACTTCTCAAAAGCTGAATCGTTTCTGACACAGCTTATAACATGGGTTCAGAACGATGCAAAAATGGCTTTCACAGCATGGTTTGAAGGATTCATTAATGAATCCGGATATATGAATTATGTCTTATCTCAGGAAAATAAAATCGAGCTACTTACAAATCTGAACACTCTTTTTAGGGAAATACGACTGTTAGTTGATGATAAGAAAAACATGAAATTGTCTGACTTTTTGAAAGCAATCATGACAATGGCTGAACATCACTTAAGTCTTGAAGCTGAGGATCTTAATATTGAGAAAGGTGTTGTCCATTTATCAACAGCTCATAAAGCCAAAGGTAGAGAGTGGGATTATGTATTTGTGACCAATGTCATTGATGGTGTATGGGGCAACTCCCGGAGCCGTGATCTTATCAAACTCCCAGCCGGTCTCATCAAAAATGTTGACATCTCCAAAAAAGAGAGAAATGAAGATGACCGTCGGTTGTTTTATGTTGCTTTAACGCGAGCCAGGAAAAAAGTTTCTCTTTCATATGCAAAAACAATAAACACCAACCATCGATCACGAGAAGTTGCAGGATCAATGTTTCTTGAAGAAATTCCGGAAAATATTAAAATCGTTTTGGAGCCTCAGGAATATGCCAGCCACATTTCAGACCATCTTGCTTCTATCCTCAGGCCCCAAAATTCAAAAAAGCTCAGAGTCACTGATGAAGATTACTTCAGAGACATTATATCTACCTTTGCTCTATCCAACACCGCATTGAATGTATATCTGAAGGATACTGATGAATTTATTCGTACCATTTTGCTGCACGTCCCACGGGCAAAGAAACCATACATGGCCTTTGGAACGGCAGTGCACAAAAGTCTTGAGCACTGGAACAGGGCCTTGCTTCAGGGGCATTCATATACACAAAGTCAACTCATACATGATTTCGAGCAGGCACTGGAAAAGGAACTCTTAACGAGGGAAGATTTTAGCAGACATCGAGAAAGGGGCAAGGAGATACTCGTTTCATATTTTCAATACTACGTGAAGTCTCAGCAGAAACCTCTTTACATCGAGCACGCATTTGGCAGAGGATTCAAGAAGTCGATTTATGGTGACATTCCCCTTAAAGGCCAAATTGATAGGGTTGAGCTCATTGATCAGAGCAAAAATAAAGTGCGTATTATCGATTACAAAACTGGAGCAATCAAATCTATCAATGATATTGAAGGTAAGACGGTATCAGTCTCAATTTCGGTGCGAGAATCTGAACTGCCAGAAAGCATTCGAGGCCCATATAAACGCCAGCTTCTCTTTTATAAGCTTCTTGCAGAGTTAGATGAGACCTTTCCATACTCAGTTGAGGAAGGAGTGTTTGATTTTATACAGCCAACTGCATCGGGTAAACATGTACAAAGGATTCTTACCCTTCAACAAGCTGATGTTGAGGATCTAAAAAAGCTTATCAAAACAGTGATGGAGGAAATACGCACACTAAAATTTCTTACTGAGCCACAAGCATAGGCCTATAATCTGAAAAAAATAAGGGGGGGGTTTGAATCGACTTCTAGTCGATGAAATCTTTAAGTTTCCGTGCTCTTGTTGGATGCCGTAGTTTACGAATAGCCTTTGCTTCAATCTGCCTGATACGCTCGCGAGTAACATTAAATTCCTTCCCAACATCCTCCAGTGTTTTTGGCTTGCCATCATCTAAGCCAAATCTCATAATAAGCACCCTTTTTTCCCGATCAGACAGTGTTTCCAAAACTTCATTCAAGTAATCGCGCAAAAACTCCTTGGAAACAGTGTCGTATAATGAGGGCTGGTCTCCATCTGATATAAATTGCTCCAGAGTTGTCTCTTTATCATCTCCAATGGGGGTAGACAGTGACTTGGGATGCTGTGAAATTCTGATTAAATTCTCGACCTCCTTTTCACCAATCTCCATTTCTTTAGCAACTTCCTTATTTTTCGGCTCGCGTCCGAGTTGTTGTGTTAATTTGCGTTGGGTTTTGTAGTAGCGATTGATGTTGTCAACCATATGCACAGGAATGCGGATAGTGCGGGATTGGTCAGCAATAGCACGGGTGATTGCCTGGCGAATCCACCATGTAGCGTAGGTTGAAAACTTATAGCCACGATGCCAGTCGTATTTTTCAACGGCCTTAATAAGACCTTGGTTTCCTTCCTGAATGAGATCAAGAAAGGACAACCTGCGGCCAAGATACTTTTTTGCGATAGACACGACAAGCCGGAGATTTGATCGAATAAGTGTCCTGCGAGCATTCATATCATTCTTCTCGTAACGCTTTGCAAGATCAATCTCCTGCTCAAATGTAAGCAGAGGATACATACCAATCTCCTTCAAGTACATCTTGATAGGATCAAGAGACTCTCCTTGCTTTGATGTAATAAGTTTTCTAAGCTCCTTTTCAATCTCCTCGATTGAGCGGCGGGCATCCTCTTCTTCGTGAGAAGCAACATTTTCAAAGATATCAATATTAAGATGGATAGCTTGGTCAAAAAAATCGTCGACTGCTTCAATATTTTTTTCCGGCTCAGGAAATACAAAAAAAATATCATCAATCACAATGAACCCATTTTCCTGTCCTTGATCAAGAAGCTCACTAACACTCTTCGGTATTTTTTGAGAGGTCATTGGCAGCATTTTACAGAATACGAAGCTCTTTTTCAACCTGAGCTAGTTTACGCGACAAAGCAGTTATTGAATCAGCATCATGAATATTTTGAGCAGCACCTTTTATTCTAGAGCGCAAAGCGTACTGTTTTAACTCAAGAAGTGATTTATGAAAGGTTTTTTCTGTATCATGTTCGTCCATTGTAGGCACTACTGAAAGATCGAATAAGAAAAGCTCATCAAGGATAGCTTGTAAGGGATCTGAAAATGTGGCTGTGAATGAGGTAAGATTAAAATTTTTCTGATCATTCTCTTTTGAGTGTATGTAATCGATAAAGTAGGTAAATATGTTTTTGTATGCTGGTATTGAAAAATCTTCAGGCTGGATTTGAGAAGCAATGGTGCTGCATACTTTCAATGTGTGATCGCTTTGAACAAGAACGGCTAGGATATATTTTTGCAGGGTACTATAACGATCATCAGGTGATGTGTTGCGCGTACGTTGGTACACTCTTTTTTTCTCAGATTCTTTGTCAAATGTACGTGCCATTGATGTAATGTCATGCTCATGGACATCTAAAATATCTGCCAATTTTTTCATGTAATGGCCTTTGACAATGGGATTGGCGATGGAATGTAAAAATGGCAATGCTTGTACGGCAATTTCCTTTTTCCCGTATGGGTCTTGTGGATCATGACGTTTCAGCGCAAGATCAATAATGAAATCGTAGATAGGAGTAGGTTTTTGAAGTGTCTTTTTATATGCAATGGGATTATTTTGCAGAGCCTCATCTGGATCTTTCCCGGAATCAAACTGTATAACATCGACACGAAAATCCATGCTTTCGGCATCCTTAATCGCTCGCAATGTCGTTTGCGCGCCTGAAAAATCAGCGTCAAGTGCAAGAATGACTCGCGTTGTAAAGCGCTTGAGCAACATAAGCTGATCCCTTGTGACAGCAGAGCCCTTGATTGCAACAGTATTCTTAATGTCATGCTTGAAAGATGAAATCATGTCAAATTCACCTTCCACAAGCACTGCTGCCTGTCTTTCACGAATAGCCTCGTGGGCAACGTGCATTCCAAATAGCGTTTCTCTTTTATGATATAAAGGCGTTTCTGGAGTATTGACATATTTAGCCTCTTTTGCCTCTGAAGATAACAATCTTCCTGAAAAACCCAGTATCTCATGCCGTGCGTTAATAATTGGAAACATAAGTCTCCCTCGAAAACGATCATACAGCCTTCCTTTTTCATTCTTTATTGCAAGGCCAGATTGGACAATGTCTTCATCCTTGTATTTTTTCTTCTTAAGGAATTTTATAAGTGAGTCCCATGATTGGGGAGCATAACCAAGCAGGAATGTTTCAAGTAGCTTCTTGTTTAATCCCCTCTTCTTAACATACTGTCGTGCTTTATCTCCAGCTTGATGTTCCATTAACAGAAAATGGAAGTACTTTGCAGCAAATGCATTCATCTGCATAAGTTTTTCCTTCTCCTTCCATTGTCGATCCTCAAAGGAGAACGATTCAAGCGCCACACCAGCCTTTTGTGCAAGCTCCTTAAGTGCTTCGGAAAAAGTAATATTCTCCCACTTCATCAGGAACGAAATGACGTCGCCCCCATCTTGACATGCACCAAAACACTTCCACAATTCCCTATCAGGTGAGACCATAAATGAAGGAGTTTTTTCAGAATGAAAAGGACAGTTTGCTTTGTAATTTTTACCAGCCTTTTTAAGCGGCACAAACGCACCTATGAATTCAACAATATCGATGCGCTTTTTAATCTCATCAATTGTAGACTGCATGGGGACATTATAGTTCAACTAGTTATAACTAGTTGAACTAGTGTGGCCTTTTGACCTTAGCAAGGTATTCTCCGGTTACTGCAGCAACAATGGGGATGATGGCAAGATGAGTGATAAATAGTGGATTTATATAGTATGAAAGTGCACGAGTTATATTGCCATTGAGCACGGAAGGTAAGACCGTGAGCACAAAATCGCCTATAAAGAAGAAAAAGACGATTGCGCAACCAAAGTAAAGGCCATATGTAAGTCTAGGCTTAGTCCTTTGACTATAAAAATACCATGCCGTAAAGATAAGAGTTAACAGTATGGTTGTCATGATTGAATACATAGACATGACAACAGAAGATCGCTCAGAAATGAAATCAGCTTTTAGATACAAGGAACCAAGATAAGTAAAGGTATAACCCGCTGCATATGCTGCAAAACTGAGAATAACAGCACGTTTTCCGTCCATATCTTGATAATAGCAAGGAAGCCAAGCCATTGCAAGGCACTTTCTGAAATTATGTGGTAGAATTCGGGCAATCTGTTATAAGTGTAAATTCAAAACATGGCAATCACAGAATCTCCAGTATCAGATAGGTCTCTTTTTTTGATAGATATTGAACCTTTTTCAGAAGGACTAGAAGACTATTCATTTTTGGCCGGAGTTACTGATGAGCAGTTCGAGAGAGCATCGCTGGAACTTGCTCAGTGGCTTTCACGGATGAGATCTGTAAAATCAGATACTCAGGGGGTGGATTTAATTGTCGCAATAAAAGAATACCTTGGGTTAGATACTACTTATGGGACGACCATACTTTTCAATGCTATACACGAAGTGTTGGGCATGACCGGCTATATTGACTCAAGCCTTTTGATGTCAAAGCTTAAAGAGAGAAGAGATGTGTGGCTTGCTCAGCAATAGATTGCCGGCCTCTGCTTTGTGACATGTGCGGAGGAGGCGAGATTCGAACTCGCGTGTCCGTTTCCGGACCCAAGGTTTTCGAGACCTGGCCAATAAGCCGCTCTGACACTCCTCCGATTTAGTTAAAATTAGGTGAACGAAGCTAGTTATAACTAGGTGAACTGGGGAAATCTGTCTACTTATTCTCCCATCCCTCTATACTTCTATGCTCTCTATTGCTCCATCCTTCTACGCCCTCTATCCCTCTATTCTATCACAACGCGATAATCTCTCCTCTCTTGATTCTCCCGGTCTCCGTTGTTGTAATAACACTTTGATGCTTTTCAACCAATTCTGTTACGATTTTTTTATTATCGTCATCAAGTTCTGAGAAAATATCATCTAAAAGAAGAAGAGGAGATGTCTTCAACTCTCTTAAATAAAGCCCAAGTTGCTCAAGAGTGAGCCAGATAAGAGCAAGTCGCTGTTCTCCCCTTGAGGCAAATTTTTTTGTATCGATATCCTTACCGTCTTTCTGAAGTGTAATAACAAATTCATCTCTTTGTGGCCCAATAAGAGTCCTTTTTTGATATGTTTCTTTTATGAAATAATCATGAAATCGATGCTCTGAAATTTCATTTGGGATGTATGTAGTATGAAAAATATGCTTATTTAAGGGGGACTGGCTATTGAAGATATTACAGATCCATTGTCGTTTATTTACAAGATAGACAGCCTGTTTTATCAAATATTCGTCCCAAAATTGCAAACGCTCCTTTAACTTTATATGGTCATGTTCAGACTCTAATATTTTATTTCTTCGATGTAATCCACTTTCATAGTTTTTTAGATTTTTCAGATAGTGAATATCTATCTTGCAAAGTATATCGTCAATATATGACCTCCTTTGCGCAGGTGAGCCGTCAATAATGGATATACGCTCTGGGGTAAATAAGACAACTGGTGGTGCCGATCTCATGTACGTATATAACATCTTTTTAGCTGTGTCGACAAAATAAGTTTTTATGATTTTTTCATGTACTGAAAGGTGAATGCGAAGGTCGGCAGCAATATGGTCAGATGAAAAATGAGCTTGAATATCCGCTTCTTCTGCGTCAAAAGTAATCATCTCCTCTTGTTTTTCGTCCTTAATCCCTTTTCCTGTGCATATAAAATGAATTGCCTCAAGAAGGTTGGTTTTGCCATGTGCATTAGGACCATGTATGTACGTTATTCTTGGTGAGAACGAGAATGTACTCTCAGTGTAGTTGCGAAAATTGCGTAGAGCGATTGACTGAAGCAACATGCCTTATGATATCATAAGTCCCTGTTGCCTTTTATTTTGGAAGTATACCCCCTTGAAAGCCGAAAAATGAGGCAACGAGCCTGACAACAAAAAATGCAACAAACAGCAAGATAAATCCCACAATGGATGAGGTTATAACACCCTGTGCCTGCTTAACTTTATCAGGACTTCCTTCAGAACTGAGATACAAATATCCTGCGTATACAAACATGAGAAAAATTATGATTAGCGCCAAGGGGAACAAGAAAGACATAAAAACACTAATCAAGCTTGATATATCAGTAATTTCCGAGCGCAAGGGGCTTTTGATAGTAATATCTCCAGAGGTCCCGTTACCCTTGATAATCAGGCTCCCATTGTCAGCTTCGGCTAGAAGAGTTAAGAGTGTCATAATGTTGTCACCTGCTGTTGTGGTTTTATATCACCCGGCAAGGGTGATGAGCCTTTGTTATCTACCTTTCTTTGGTCACTGAGCAACCCATTTGAAACTGGAGCCTCAACCTTTTTATCTACAGGTGCCACTTGCTGATTTGTTCCTGCTGGTTGTTTCCCGTTCATATGCTTGTCTTGTTCCTGCATAGCCATTGGTGAAGCAGGATTACTCATTGTCTCCCTTCCAGGAGTTTTGTTCTCATCAGTCCGCTCAACGATCTCCTGCACGGGTTCAGATGCGTCTATGGGGCAGATGACTTGCGCATTTGGCACGACTTCTGTATCAAACTCTGCATGAGATACCATGCACATAAATTTTCGCAGTTTTTTCTTTGCAAGCTCATCGGGTGAAACAAAAGACACGCGCTCAACGTTAAACACAAACTGCTCTCCATCAAAATCTACATAAATGAGATCGCTTTCATCAACTTTCTTCTCAATAATGAGTGTTGAGATCGGGTTTTCTATCAATTTTTGAATGGTGCGCCTGAGTGGCCGGGCACCGTAAATAGGGTCAAATCCCACCCTGACGATCTCCTTTTTTGCAGCTTCTGACCAATCAAAACCTACATTCTGCTCCTCAAGAAGCTTTCGGATGGCTTTCAACTGCAAATCCGCAATCTCCAGCATGTGCTTATACTTCAGCGGTTCAAAAACAATGATTTCGTCAAAACGATTGATGAGCTCAGGCCTAAAGAATTTACGAAGCTCATTCATGACTTTCTCCTTCACTCTGTCGTACTGGTTTTTTGCAAGCTCTTCCTCTATTTTGTGCTTTTCCTCAAGCTCTTTATCAAGTGGGAAATCAGCTCCGAAATACTGAGCAAGTGTCATTGCCTCCCATGCTGATTTATCAGTCCTATGGATCCAGGTCCGGTCTCCGACAATGACGTATTCGTTTCCCTCAGCGGTAAATCCGTGGATGTCCCAATAATTTGTTGGAAAAGCAGCAGGGGCAGATGCCTGAAGGTCCGGTGTGTTAGGAGCTGTGATAGCGGCTGGCTGACTTGCACTTGCGGAAGAGGCATCGTCAGATTTTTGTAGAGATTTTGAAGCCTCTAAAGGCTGTTCTAATGTCTGGCCAGCAAAGTAATCTTTCAGCGTACCTGTTTCCCAATTATTGCCTGCATCCTTTCTTCTCCAGAAACGATCTTGATATGTTACTAATTCTACTTCTGCTGGTGAGTAAGCATGTGTCTTAAGACGGGCTGTGGGAAGTTGCTGATCTGGAGCATCAGGCAAAGCATTAATGACCACACTTT
>Ga0156077_144_pt1 | contig 45320 bp, 54 predicted proteins | sample RifCSPlowO2_02_FD_107730 | JGI IMG/M metagenome (GOLD analysis project Ga0156077, IMG submission 107730) | Candidatus Roizmanbacteria bacterium RIFCSPLOWO2_02_FULL_43_10 | reverse complement strand
AGCGTGATCGATTTTCTCCCGACGCCTTTGAGATTTACCAGGGCTTCCTGGCCTCGTTCAACAAGATCTCCAACTGTCTCGATCTTCTCCCTTAGTAAGGCATTGATCACTCTGGTTGGCAAATCAAGTTCGTCAATAATAATCTCATATACCTGTGGATCTACCTCTTTGCCATCTTTGCTTGCAAGCGCACTTTCATTTTTACTCCTTCGCTCAGAGTCATCATTCCCAGACATGATGTAAATAAAGTACGAACCAAGTGTATGAGAAGCATCTTTTAATGCATCGTTCGGTGTGACTGAACCGTCTGTCCAAATTTCAAGCGTTAATTTATCAAAGTTGCTTCTGCGTCCCACACGTTCATCTGAAACTGTAAAGGCAGATCTTGTAACAGGTGAAAAGACTGAATCCATGGCAAGAAGGCCAAATTCTTTTTTCTCCTTTTCTTCAGATGGACTAAACCCGATACCTTTTTCAACGGTAAGGCTTATGTCGAGTTTTGCGCTCGCAGAGGTGATTTCAGCAATGTATTGATCATTGTTTACAACATCAATATCTCCACCTTTAAAGTCAGCCCCTTTTATCTTGCCTTTCCCTTTTGCCGAAAAATCCATGGTAAAAGGTCCATTCCCGGCGGTTTTAAATCGAAGCTCTTTGAGATTAAGAATGATCTCCAGCCCAGATTCTTTGATGCCCTCAAGTGTTGAAAAAGCATGGACCATACCATTGATCTTTACATAGGTGATTGCAGCTCCTTCGATGGTTGACAGCAAAACCCTGCGTAGGGCATTCCCCATACTATTACCAAATCCTGCAGGCAATGGAGAAAATTCAAATTTCCCATACGTTGCACTTGATTCTATTTTTTTCGTTGTAAAATTAGGCTCCAACATAAAATTTAACGTGAGTAAAACTCAATAACGGCCTGCAGATTTATCTCCTCTACAAGCATATCAATGCCAGGTTTGTTAATGACCTTGCCAAGAGTTGCTTTTCTCTGAAGCCAATCAGGAGGAGTAATATCTTTTCTGTCAATCATCTCTTTTACATAAGGAATCTGTGTTGTCGCTCCTTTTTTAAATGAAATTATATCACCCACCTTGATCTGCATTGAAGGAATCGTTGATTTGTTGTTATTTACCAGAAAATGTCCATGATTAACAAGTTGCCGGGCTGCAGCCCTTGTTGGAGTAAATCCAAGTTTATATACCACATTGTCAAGTCTGGATTCGAGGAGTTGAATGAGTAGAGTGCTGGTATTCCCCAGCGTTCGACTTGCCTCCTCAAAGTATTTATGCAATTGTGATTCTGTAAGTCCATACATACGTCGGATTTTTTGCTTATCCCTCAATTGGAGGCCATATTCGGTCACTTTTGGATAGCGCGTGTTTGGTTTCTGTCCAGGCCGAATATTCATTCGGCGCAGCAAACTTGCGTGAGCTTTGGTACCAATACCTCTCAGTCCAAGGTCAATACCCTCTCTACGAGCCAATTTGTTTCGCGGGCCAGTGTATCTCATATTAATTGTTATCCTTTTCTCATTTTAGGTGGTCGAACACCATTATGAGGGATTGGCGTAATATCCATAATCTTAATAATATCGACCCCTGAAGCCCTGATTGCTTTAAGAGCGGCCATTCTTCCTGGCCCAATTCCCTTAATATACACAGATGCTTCTCGCATATTGTTTTCATCCAGGGCTTTTTGCAACGTTGATTGGACAGTCACTGTCGATGCATACGGCGTTGATTTACGTGTGCCTGAAAAGCCATACATTCCACATGAGCCCGTAAGAAATGGCTGACCTTCATTATCAGTCAACGTGACCAACGTATTATTGTACGTTGATGTTACGTAAATACGCCCTTTCTCAACGATTTTTTCTGTTTTGCTCTTTTTGTTCATAGTGTATCGCAAATATTATGTTTTCTTTTTTTGCTGTTGTTGCATACGTGCAATATCATCTTTCTTGAAGGCACCAACGGTCTTCCTCTTCCCTCTATTCGTGCGAGCGTTTGATCGAGTCCTTTGCCCACGTGTTGGTAGACCTCTTGCATGACGCAACCCTCGGTACGATCCTGTCTCCCGTAGTCGCTTGATATTCAGGTTGACTTCTTCCTTTAATTCTCCCTCAACTTTGTACTCAGATACCCCTTGCTGAAGCATTTGGACATGTTTTTCTGTAAGATCCTTGACCTTAATGTTCTCGGAAAGGCCAGCCTTTTTTAAGATGTTTTTTGACCTTGTCCACCCAATACCGTAAATCTGGGTTAGTGCAAAGTCAATGTTTTTCTCATCTGGCAAATTTTGTCCTGAAATACGTACCATTTTTTGAACTTTAACTCAATTTCAAGCTATAATAAATAAAAAAGGGAAACTATACATTGACAAGTAAGATTACCCCTGTCTCTGCTTATGCTTTGGGTTTATGCATGTGACAACTCTGCGACCGTTTCTAATCCGGATTTCGCAATTTTTGCATATTTTCTTCACTGATGCTTGAACCTTCATCTTCTGTATCGAATACGGCCACGATCTGGATCATAGCGCGTAACTTCAACCTCCACCTTGTCTCCGGGGAGAATCTTTATATAGTTTTTTCTCATTTTCCCTGACAAGTAGCAGATTAACAACCTACCACTGTACTGCTCATCAAGCTTTACACGAAACAGAGTGTTGGGAAGGTTCTCTTCAACTTGCCCGGTCACACGTATTACATCATCTGCCTGCATCATAAGCTTTATATTGTACCATAGGGCTACGTTAAAATAAAAGTCTCTTTTTCCATCAAAGCAACAGAAGCCTCAAACGTTGCGGCAACACTATGATCGGCACTTCTTATGGACCAGCCACCGGACTCATGTGTGATTTCTGACTTCCCCATAGTATACATCACCTCAAGTGCCAGAGTCATTCCTTGTTGTAATTTCAAGGTTTTTTCCAAAGGTTTGTCAAGAAAACATGGAATGTATGGGTCTTCATGCAATTCAGTTCCTACGCCGTGACCAGTTAACTCTTTAACTATTGAATATCCCTGTTCCTCTATTGTTGATTGAAACGCAAGTGAAATATGCCCAATTCTATTACCACCATAGGCAACTTTGATTGCTTTGTGCAGAGCCTTTCGTCCCGTTTCAAGAAAGTGGGTAACATTTGAATCATTAGGTGGTACTTGGATCGTAGTTGCAGAATCAGTATGAAGTCCATTATAGAAGACTCCGATATCTATTGTTACCACATCCCCATCTTTGATTACCCTTTCAGAAGGAGGAGTATGGACTATCTGCTCATTGATACAGATACAGGATGCCCATGAATACCCATGTACCTTTTTAAACCCCGGCTCTCCACCAAGAGACAGAATCTTTTTTTCAAGTATATTATTGAGTTCAAGAGTCGTGATGCCAGATCGGGCGTTTTTCTCAGCAAACAAAATCACTTCATGCAGCATTTTTCCACCAATGCGCATATCTTGGATTTCTTTCTCCGACTTAAACCGTATCATGCCCCAGCTCTTTCAAAATTGCTGTGTGGACTTCTTCTATTGACGGATATCCATCAATTTCATGCAGCACCCCAGCCTGTTTGTAAAACTCAATCAGTGGATCCGTGTCTCTGTGAAAAACCTTCAGTCGATGCATAATTGTTGCTGCTGACTGGTCGTTTCTTGGATCAATTCTTAGGGCGATGCGCCATAAGGCTTCTTTATCATCAAGCATTACCAAGAGTACTGTATCAATGTCATGTGAAAAATTTTGTGCTTGATTAACAGTACGAGGAAATCCGTCTATGATATAGCCGTGACTGTTTTCGGGTTTGGACAGATATTCCCGTGCAATTGCAATAACCTCATCATCTGGTAAAAGATCCCCATGTTCCAGAGTTGTTTTAATCCGTTTTCCCCTCTTCGTACTTTCGTCTGCAATATCTCTGAGAATACCTCCCATTGCGATATATGGAATCTCAAGTTTTTCTGACAAAAGCTTTCCCTGTGTCGATTTTCCTGATCCAGGAATGCCGATAAGAACAATATTCATAGTATTAATCTAATTTCTTCTGCTCTTTATGCACCGTTGTTTTTCTGCATACACGGCAGTATTTTTTTAACGTCAATGACTCTGGTGTATTGATTTTATTCCTCTGCGTAACGTATGTGCGTGTCTTGCATACAGTGCAGTGTAATCCAAATTGTTGTCTGTGCCCTTTCTTTTTTGCCATAGTTATTCCTCTGTGAATTTATGACTGATACTTTTCATAACTCTTCATCGCAGCCTGAGTTTCCATAAGTTTGAAAGACTCAAGTACTACAGAGACTACGATCAAGACTCCGGTACCACCTATGATAAAGTTACTACTATCGGTAGCTGCAGCAACGATGGCTGGCAGTATGGCAATAATACCAAGAAAGAGTGCCCCAAAACTCGTAATTCTGTATACAATGCGCTGTAGGTATTCCTTTGTTGCAGTACCTGGTCTAATACCTGGTATAAATCCTCCATGCTTTTGAATCTCCTCTGCAATTTTCTCCGGGTTAAATACCACAACTGTATAAAAAAAGGTGAAGGCTATGACAAGCAAAAAGTACAATGCATTATACAGAACTCCTTGAGGGTTAAATGTACTTACTAATAATCTGGCAAAACCTTGCAGTGCAGGATTTCCTGCATTTGCAAGAAAACTGCCGACAAGTTGTGGGAAAAGAACAAATGAAATGGCAAAGATGATGGGAATGACACCTGCTTGATTGAGTCTAAGTGGAAGGTAATTTGATGATCCCTGATAGACTCTATTTCCACGAATCCGCTTTGCATAGTACACAGGGACTCTCCGGACAGCCTGATTGACAAATACAACAGCAGCAATAACAAGTATCATAAATACACCGATAACTGTCATCGCAATGGCATTCTCCTGCGTCGCTGTTGTTAGAGCTTTCCCGAATGTGACTGGAATACGGGCCATAATACCGGCAAATATAAGCATTGAAATGCCATTCCCAATGCCGAATTCAGAAATGAGCTCCCCAAGCCACATAAGGATGAATGATCCCGCAGTAATAGTTACGACAAACCCAATAAATTCTGCAAATCCTAGATTACTCATAACATTTTGATTCTTCAGCAGTATATACATTCCAATACTTTGGGCAATAGTGATTGGAAGAGTAAGAAAACGCGTATATTGATTTATCTTTGCACGGCCATACTCCCCCTCCTTGCTGAGCTGTTCCAGTTTAGGCACAATAACAGTAAACAACTGAAGAATAATCGACGCGTTGATATATGGTCCTAACCCTAAAGCCATCACTGAAAAATTAATGAGCGTACCTCCTGAAAAAATATCCAGTAGTGAAAAAAAAGCACTTTGTCCAAAAATAGTCTTTAAAGCCTGCCTGTCAACAGATGGCACTGGCAAAAACGCAAACACACGAAAGATTAAAAATATAAGAAGTGTGAATAGAATTTTCCTTCGTAGACTTTCATCCTTGAGGAATTGTTTAATTTTATCCAGTGACTGTATCATACTTCAATAAGTTTACCACCCGCTTTTTCGATTTTGATTTTTGCAAGCTTCGATACAGGCAATGTTACTATTAATGAGACATTCAGTTTCCCTCTGCCAAGAATTTTTGCACCGTATTTATACGAGGTTTCCGGCACAATAAAATTATCAACCAATGTCTTTATATCAACCCGCGTATTCTCTTTAAGTTTATTTAGTTTCTCTACGTTTACATAAACTGGTTTCATGAAGATCGATTTATTGCGACCCTTTCCTCTCAATAAAGGAAATTTTTTCGTTATCTTGTTTTGTCCACCCTCAAAATGTAGAGGAATGCTTTCTCGAGAACGCTGATGGCGTGTTGTTCCTCTACCTGACTTTGCACCTGCACCACTGCCAAGTCCTCGACCCAGTCTCTTCTTCTTTTTTTGAACTAATGCAGGTAATTGATGTATAAGCATATCTATAATCTTTCTCGCAGACTTTTTAACGCTTTCATAACAGCATATGCATTTGTAGTGCTGTTGCGTGAGCGGAGTATCTTTCCCGAGGCATTTTTCACTCCACTCAAGGAAAGTATTGTTCTAACAACTCCTCCAACCTTCAAGCCTGTCCCCTGTGGTGCTGGTTTCAAGATAATATGTGCTGATTTAAACTTTACGTTAACATCGTGTGGAAGCGTCTCATTATGAATGGGTACTGTAATATAGGCCTTCCTAGCATGCTTGACAGCTTTTTGAATAGCCTGTGGCACTTCATGCCCTTTACCCAAAGCAAGGCCAATTTTACCTTCTCTATCCCCAACGGCAACAAGTGCAGTAAAGCTAATAGAGTTCCCTCCTGTTGTTTTCTTCGAGACCCTCTTAATCTCAAGAACTTCTTCTGCAAAACCCTGATTGTCTATTTTGTACGTCGGTCTGCTCATAGTTATATAGTAACGCCAGCTTCTCTCACTGCCTCAGCTAAGACCTTAACTCGACCCTTATACGGGTAGCAGCCTCTGTCAAAGACAGCCTGTTTAATGTGCTTTTTCTTCATAATTTCGGCTAATTCACGACCCACTGTCCGTGCTTTCTCTATACGGTTCATTTTTTCTGACCCCAGCTTTGCATCACTCGCGGCAGCCAAAGTTTGCATTTTAAAATCGTCAATCACCTGTGCATAAATATGGGAGTTTGACCTATAAACACTTATGCGCGGATGTTCACTACGCCTGACGATTTTAGATCTCACCCTCTGTTTTATCCTTTCCCTTCTTTTAATAAGCCTGTTTTTCATATGTTATGCTGTCTTAGCCTTCTTTCCCGGCTTCAGACGGATTAACTCTCCACTGTAACGGATACCCTTCCCCTTGTACGGATCAGGTTTGCGGATTGATTTAACCTTATGTGCAACTTCACCAACTAATTGCTTATCTATTCCTGATATCGTGACCTTATTTCCATCTACTATGTATGTCAGCCCTTGTACTTCATGAAATTCAACTGGGTGTGAATATCCCACCTCAAATACCAAGTTTTTACCTTTTAATTTGACCCTATATCCTGTTCCTACCACCTCAAGCGTCTTCTCCCATGGTTTGGTTACTCCCAATACAGCATTTGCGACTAAACTTCTTATTAGGCCATGCAGTGATCGTACTTTTTTTGCCTCACTAAGACGTTGGAAAAGTATGTCCTTATCAACCCTTGTCGCCGTTATTTCCTTCGGGATATTGACAGTCAATTCTCCTTCAGGACCCTTAACATTGACTAAGGCATTAGAGATCTCTACTTCAACGCTCTCTTCGATATTAATTGGTTTATTGCCTATTTTTGACATCGCAATTAGTTGAACTGGTTGTAATTTGTTGGAACTAGTTATAACTTAGGTGAACTAGATGAACTAGATGAACTTGGGTGAATTAATCCATATTTCCTTCCCCACTACCCTTCCATCCTTCTATGCTCTCTATCCTTCTACACTCCTACCATACACTCAGCAAAACCTCACCTCCGATTTTTTCTGCACGGGATTTTCGATCTGTCATTACCCCTTTTGGGGTCGAAATCAAAGCAACTCCTAAGCCTCCGCGTACAGATTTTACCTCTTCCATCTTTGCATATCGGCGTTGTCCCGGCCGAGAATGAATTTTAATATTTTGCACTGCAGGCTCGCGATCGCGATAGAGTAGAGTAATCGCAAGTGTACTTTTATTTTTATCTGTCTTGACCTCAAAGTCTTTAATGTAACCCTCTTCCTTTAAAATCGCTACAATATTTTCATTCAAGCGAGAATATGTGCCTTCAATAAGGTCCTTTTGTGCAAGATATCCGTTTTTTATACGTATTGCTAGATCGATATGTGCGCTCATATTATGTCTTTTCTAAAACTCTCTTTGTAACTGTACCATGCCCCTTAAATGATCGTGTTTGAGCAAACTCTCCAAGGCGATGTCCCACCATTCCCTCGCTAACGAAAACATCAATAAACTTTTTGCCATTGTGAACACTCAGCCTATGCCCCACAAATTCCGGCGGAATTTGGCATGCTCGAGCCCATGTTTTAATAGTTTCAGATTTACTACCCTCCTTCTGCCTCATAACCTTTTGGAGAAGCTTCTGATCGACATATGGACCCTTTTTTAGTGATCTCGCCATGATTTAGTTATAATTCGGTGAACTAGGTGAACTGGGTGAACTGGGTGAACTAATCTATATTTCCTTCCCCACTACCCTTCTATGCTCTCTATTCTTCTATACTTCTATCCCTACCACGAAATTTTCTTTACACCCGGTATCTCGCCTAATAGAGCTTTTTCTCTAAAAACGATACGTGACACGCCGAATCTGCGCATATAGCCTCTGCTTCGACCAGTGACAAGACACCGATTTTTTAACCGCACTGGACTAGCATTACGTGGGAGTTGTTGCAGAGCAGCATATTCCCCTTTAGCTTTGAGCTCCTTTCGAAGCTCAGCATATTTCGCACTCAGGTGCTCCCTCTTCTTCTCTCGCTCTAATGATGATTTTTTCGCCATAATAATGACTGCTATGATTTTTGCATGAAAACCAGCCCCATTTTCTCGAACATTTTTCGAGCATCAGAAGAGATCCGGGCTGATGTAACAATTGTAATCTCTAGTCCTCTGATCTTGTCTATTTTATCATAATCTATTTCAGGGAAAAGGGTTTGATCGGGAACACCGATACTCAAATTCCCGTTCTTGTCAAGACTTGTTTCGGGAATGCCTCTAAAATCTCGTATTCGTGGTAAAACAACCTTAAATAATTTATCAAGAAAGATATACATATTATCACCTCGAAGGGTAACCTTCACACCAATTGCCAAACCTTTTCTAATTTTGAATGCAGAAATTGACTTACGGGCTGTTGTGATAACTGGTTTTTGACCTGTAATGTGAGTAATGTCTTGCACAACTTTATCAATGATATTCTTGTTAGAAGCAGCCTCTCCAACGCCGACATTTACCACAACCTTGGTAATTCTTGGCACTGCATGGATATTTTTTGTGCAGAGGTCTTTCTGCAAGTCCTTCAAGATTCCTAAATAGTACTTTTTAAGTGGTGTTCCCATATGATTGTTTTAATTACTTGATCCTTTCCCCTGTTTTTTTTTCAAATCGAAACTTTTTTTTGCCCTCAACAATAAAACCAATCCGCGTCGTTTCTTTCCCTCCTGATGTAATTTTCATAACATTAGAAGCATGTAAAGTCCGAGGAATATCAATAACACCACCTTGAGGAAATTTTTCACTCTTCTTCATATGCCGTTTATACATATTCAGACCCTGAACAAGCACAGTATTCTGCCTTGAATATACACGCTCGACTACGCCTTCCTTTCCTTTATCCTTCCCTGTAATAACTCGGACTTTATCTCCTTTGCGAATTTTCATGTTAATAAATTTCCGAAGCTAAACTTGAAATTTTGTTATACCCAAGATCTCTAATTTCACGGGCAAGTGGCCCAAAGAACCGCGTGCCTCTTGGTTCTTGAGACTTAGGACCTTGTAAAATTACACATGCATTGTCGTCGAATCGAATATAGCTGCCATCTTTACGCCGAACCTCTTTTCGCGTTCGGACAATAATCCCATGTATTTTGTCTCCCTTTTTAACTTGACCATATGGATCAGCCTTTTTTACTACAATAGATACAACATCCCCAAGATGGGCAAATTTTTTATTACCTTTACCTGGAATGCCAATAACATATACCTCCTTTGCACCACTATTATCGGCAACATTTAATGTTGATCTTAGCTGTAACATGATGTTTTAAAATTAGTCTTTACTTGTGAATTTTTACTACCTTAAATGTTTTATCTTTTGAAATTGGTCTGCACTCCTGGATATCTACCTTGTCACCTTCAACAATCTTCATATCAGCATCAATGTGAGCTTTATATTTTTTATGACGTTGTATCTTTTTTCTGTATAAAGGATGCGAATAGGCACGCTCAACCTGCACAACAACAGTTTGTGCCATTTTTGTTGAAACCACTTTTCCTGTTAATAGCTTTGCCATACTTATGATTGCTTTTGGCGCATAATTGTTAACACAATAGCAAGTTCCTTCCTCTTCTGTGCAATAATATTGGTGTTCTTCAAATTCTTTACCCGCATCTGCATAATAAGCTGTGCAATTTCCTTTCTTCTCTCACCTTCCTGTACCTGCAATTTTTCAGGATCTAATTGTTTTATTTTTTCAATATCAGCACGTTTCATATGTGTTTTTCCACTAATTTTGTCTTTACACCAAGCTTGGATGATACATCCCTATATGCTTTCTGTATACTATCCTGGTCAAGTCCTTCAAATTCAAACATAATTGTTCCTGGAGCAACACTAGCAACATAGTGAGAAATATCACCTTTCCCTGCACCCATTGTGACTTCGGGTGGTTTTTTTGTGTAGGGTTTATGTGGGAAAATTCTAATCCAAAATCTTCCAATCTTTCGAGTTAATCGAGCCAAAGCTACACGAGAAGCCTCAATCTGTCTATCTGTTATATACCCACTCTCGAGACTTTTAATTCCGTGTGTTCCAAAATTTACAGAAGTACCTTTTACAGCAATTTTTCGCCAAATACCCCTGAACTCTCTCCTAAATTTTCTTTTTTTTGGTTGTAACAACATAATTAGTTGAACTAGGTGAACTAGTTATAACTAGTTTTAACTAAAACCCCTCTGCTTTTCTTGCAATCCAAACTTTTACACCAACATACCCTGATTTCGTTGCTGCAGGAATTTGTGCATAGTCGACATCTTCACGTAGAGTTGATGTCGGAACTGTTCCTTCTGCATACTTCTCCCTTCTTGCAATTGTTGCTCCACGTATTCTGCCACTAAGTTGGATTTTAACACCTTTGGCACCAGCCTCAATAACACGATCAATGGTGTGATGCGCTAATGATCTGTGCGGCATGTTACGTTCCAATTTAGACACAATATCATGAGCGACATAGTATGCACTCAAGAATGGTTTTTTTACTGGCTCAATTTTGAGATCAATCTTGATTTTTTCATCCTTAACCTTCTTCTCGCCAAGGGTATCGATAATGAATTTTTTTACGTCTTCTAGACCCTTGCCACCACGACCGATGATCATACCTGGCTTGACAGCGTGAATTATGACAACAATACGATTGATGGCACGCTCTATCTCAACTTGTGTAATATACGCGAATTTAAATTTCTCAAATATACCCTTGCGAATGTTAATGTCACTCAAAAGACTTTCCTTATACAATCTTTTTTGTGGAAACATCCATCTCGAATCCCACATCTTGGTGACCCCAATACGAAAACCTTTTGGATGAACCTTTTGTCCCATAGTTATTTTTTGGTAACACTTTTGACTTCAGATTTCTTACGTGAAGCCTTAACTTTTTTCTCCTTCACCACCTCTTTTTGCTCAATAACAACAGTAATGTGTGATGATTTACGTACATACGGTTTTGCCATACCCTTTGACCCTGCTCTAAAGCGCTTTAGGACAGGTCCTTCATCCACTTTCAAAGTCTTAATATGCGCCTTTGAAACGTCAAACCCCTGTGCTATTTTCCCATTATCAACAGCCGATTTTAATGCTTTATACAAAAATTTTGCACTCCGAGTCTTACTCAGACTTAATCGGTCAAGTGCAACCTTCGGTGGCAAAACTTTAACTGTACTGACTAAGGCCCTCAACTTCAAAGGTGACATCTTAACGTACTTTATATATGACCTTACTTCCATATTAATGTACTCGTCGTGACTTAACGATTAATGCGCTACTCCACTTGTTTTTACGAGTGCGAACGCCCCTGGCAGGTTTACCCCATTTTGTTTTTGGGTGCATACCTTGCGAGCTGCGACCTTCACCTCCTCCATGAGGATGTGCGCCCGGATGCATAGCAACACCACGCACAGTTGGACGAATCCCCATAAGTCTTGAGCGGCCAGCTTTTCCGATTTTTTCAAGTTTATGCCCAATATTGCTTAAACGTCCTACTGTAGCATAGCAAACAACAGAGACTTTTCTCACTTCCTTGGATGGCAATTTAATGTCGGCATATGTCGCATCCTTGGCAACAATAACAGCGCTGGAACCGGCTCCTCTCACTATTTGTCCACCTTTGCCTGGGTATAGTTCTATATTATGAATTTCTGTCCCCAGCGGAATATCCTTGAGCATCATTGCGTTTCCTGGCTTTATTTTGTCAGTTTTGCCTGCCAAAATTGCATCTCCTTCTTTCAATCCATCAGGGTGAAGAATATATCGCTTTTCCCCATCTTTGTATTCTACTAACGCAATATTCGCTGTCCGATTTGGATCATATTCGATACTCATCACTTTTGCCGGATCATCTCTTCTATCACGTTTGAAATCAATAATGCGGTAATACCTTTTTTGCCTGCCACCTCTATGACGTACAGAAATAGTACCTGTGTTATCTCTACCTGATCTGTTTTTCAAAATCTCAATCAATCCTTTATATGGTTTCGTATGCGATAGTCTCATATTTTAAGTTTTCGGGACAATGTCTATCGAACCTTTCTTTAGTACCACATATGCTTTTTTTACATCAGATAATTCTTTAGGCTTCATTTTTCGACCAGTTCTGCGCGTTTTTCCTTTGCGAACAGACGTATTTACTTCTTTCACCTCAACTTTAAAGATTTTTTCTACCGCATCCTTGATATCATGTTTATTAGCCCGAAGGTTCACATCAAACATGTAGCCCAACATCGGACCCTTTGACATTGCTTTTTCTGTAATGACTGGTTTTTTTAGAACATCCTGAATTTTCATTCTGTTTTTCCTCGACGAAATGTTAAAAAGTCCTGAAACCCACTACGTGTAAAGACCACAGTATCTGCCCGTAGCACTTTATAGGCATTTAAGAGCCTATCTTGACTGCTGGAAAGCGTTTTAATATTAGAAAATTGCTTACGCAGATGAGCTCCCTCACCTGGAGCATAGACTATCAGAGTTTTTCCCGTGTTTAACCCTAAGTTTTTAAGCGCATTGCCCGCTGCCTTTGTTTTTCCATCAAGGCCTTCTAACCCACCAAGGACCTGGATCATACTATCATGTGCCTTGAGGCTTAAACTACAGTAAAGAGCCTTTGCCCGTTGTTTTTTGTTGAGTTTAAGAGAAAAACTCCGAGGTTTTGGACCATGCGTAACTCCTCCTCCTACAAAAAGCGATGCCGATCTGGCGCCGTGTCTAGCTCTCCCTGTCCCTTTCTGCTTATACACTTTCTTGGTTGTTGCATTCACTTCAGCACGGGTTTTTGTGTGAGCAGTTCCCTGTCGCTGATTTGCCAGATAAACACGCACATACTGGGCAAGAAGTTTATCTGACGCTGTAATGCCAAAGATATCCTGCGGGAGTTCAAGTGGCTCAATTTCCTTTCCGCTCACATCTTTTACCATGACAGTTGCCTCTATGTGTTTCGTTGTTCTTTTTCCTGCCATATCAGTGAGAATTACTGTCAACATGTACGTCTGTTTGCAGGTCCTCAACTGTTTGTGTATCAGGAAGATCTGTCTGAGATTCTTGTACAGGAGAACCTGATTTGACTATCAGAAGCCCATTAATACCTCCCGGAACAATGCCTTTAACCTTTAAAAAGTTATCTCCAACCTCTACAACAGATAATTTTCTCACTGTTACTGTTTCGTTACCTGTTTTCCCAGCCATTTTTTTTCCTTTATACACACGTCCCGGAGTAGTACCACTTCCAATCGAACCTGGTGCTCTTTCACGGTCAGACTGCCCATGGGTACGAGGACCACCTGCAAAACCATGGCGAGCTACTACACCTTGAAAACCTTTTCCTTTCGACGTCCCTGTAACATCTACAACATCGCCAACAGTGAACAATGCGTTTGCCTTAATCTCAAGGCCCGGTGTAAATGTGATATTTCTTACCTTCAGCCCTTTATCAACTGACTGCGCGTCTATAAAGCGGATCTCTCGTAAAAAACGAAGCGGGGCTTTTATCCCCGCTTTCTTTGAAACACCAAGTCGTGTTTTCTTAATTTTTTTCATTTCGCACAATCCAAGTTGAATAGACCAGTATCCATCATTATCAGCAGTCTTAATAGCAGTAATGTAACACGGTGACGTATGAATTTCTGTGACAGGAATACGAACTCCTTCCTTTGTAAAGGACTGTTGTATTGACCCTTTTGTGCCCAAAATACCCTTTGCGATCATTTCAAAAAAAAAGACCCCAGATTGGGGCCCCAAACCCTGGTCCAATCTGTGAAATTATGTATGTATGCCGATTACAAATCCAATGATTGGCATGCAAAATGGATTATATACTATGCAAGGCGTCAAGTAAAGAAGAATATAGAGGGATGGAAGGATAGAGGTATAGTAAGAATGGGCAAGATGTTTTAGTCTCGGTCCTGGGCATCAGATACAACCCACCCTAAAGGTTCCTGGGAGCCACCAGATTCAACAACCTGCATTAGTCCTTCTGCTCTGCGGACACGATATCTCGCCATATTTAAAGCTTCTTGCGCTCTTACCTGAAGTATTTCGCAGATAATAATTCCGACTTCATTCATTTCATCACCATGTCCTGATGCTCGATTGAGTACGTCCAGAGCTTCATCTTTCCGGCATCGCCTCATTAATTCGTCATATCGTGTTATAGCCATTTCTGCTAATGCCTGAGGGCTATGGGGATTTTGACGCTCCATAATAGTGATGTGGGTCCCCCAGGCGCCAATTGGCGCCCGGGGGTTGTTCCACCTGGCACGCTCCCGGCTTGCGCCGGGGAAGAAATCTTGTAAAGTTTGGGGTACGACTACGTCTAATCTTGATTGTAATTACGGCCATGCCGCAGACTCATTTATTGAAAGTCGATCCCTCTACTTCTTTATCGGTGTAACGTGCGTGCCAAGATGGCATGCTCATGACAAAGGTGCTTCAAGCGCAAGCGCTCGGGCATCTCAATCATGAACATACATATTATAGGATATGTACACATTTTTGTCAACACCACAGAAAACATAAATCCTATAGTACAAAATTGTGGCTGGGCTAGCTCATTTTGACCTCGACGCTCACACCAGCAGGAAGATCCAGGTGCATGAGAGAATCAATCGTTTGATTTGTAGGGTTAACAATATCAATAAGACGTTTGTGAGTTTTAAGGCCAAAATACTCCCGAGAGTCCTTGTCAATGAATGCGGCCTTTTGGACAACGTATTTTTCAGACTTAGTAGGAAGTGGAATAGGCCCAAGAAAGGATGCCCCGGTTTTGGTCGCTGTATCAATCAATTTTTGACAGGTCTCATCAATGAGCCTGTGATCAAATGACTTGAGCCGTATTCGGATCCTTCCTTTTGGCATATTTCCAACGTGCTTTAACTAACTATTCCAAACCGAATTCTTGCCATAGGCCCAAGTCTATAGCAAGAAAACGGCACTGGATTATTTTATTACCTTTATAACAACTCCTGCTCCGACAGTCTTTCCGCCTTCGCGAACAGCAAATCGAAGTCCATCTTCAAGTGCAACGGGGTAGATCAACTTTGCTGTAATCTTGATATTGTCACCAGGCATAACCATTTCTACACCCTCTGGCAAAGTGACCTCTCCGGTTACATCTGTGGTTCGGATATAGAATTGTGGTCGGTAACCTTTGAAGAATGGGCTGTGACGACCGCCTTCTTCCTTCTTCAAGACATATATCTCTGCCTCAAATTCCGTGTGTGGTGTCACTGTGCCTGGCTTTGCAATGACCTGTCCTCTTTCAAGGTCATCTTTCTCTACACCGCGTAGAAGAAGCCCAACATTATCACCTGCTTGACCTTCATCAAGTGTTTTGCGGAACATCTCAATGCCCGTTATGGTTGTTTTCTTTGTATCTTTGCCAAGACCAATGATTTCGATTTCTTCTGCCGTTTTGATCATGCCTCGTTCGACTCTCCCTGTTGCAACAGTACCACGTCCAGAGATAGTAAAGACATCCTCAATAGGCATGAGGAACGGCTTGTCTGTGTCACGCACTGGATCCGGGATGAAGTCATCAACTGCTTTCATAAGGTCAAGAATAGCTTGTTCAGCCTCAGCATCACCTTCAATGGCTTTGAGAGCAGATCCTTTAATGACTGGGACATTATCCCCGTCATATTCATATTTATTGAGAAGGTCCCGAATTTCCATTTCAACAAGATCAAGGATCTCAGGATCTGAGACCATATCGGTTTTGTTCATAAAGACTACCAAGGCAGGCACGTTAACCTGTCGGGCAAGGAGCACATGCTCGCGAGTTTGAGGCATTGGGCCGTCAGGAGCAGATACGACAAGAATAGCGCCATCCATCTGGGCAGCACCGGTAATCATGTTCTTGATGTAGTCGGCATGACCTGGAGCATCGATGTGAGCATAGTGTCGTTTTGCTGTTTCGTATTCAGAGTGGTTAATATTGATTGTCACTCCTCTTTCCCTTTCTTCAGGAGCCTTATCAATATCCTCATATTTTAACGCTTCAGCCCACCCTTTTTTTGCAAGAACGTGGTGAATCGCTGATGTCAATGTGGTTTTTCCATGGTCAACATGACCAATGGTGCCAATATTGACGTGTGGTTTGGTTCTTGTAAATGTACCTTTTGCCATATGTCTGTCAAAATTAATAACATCTCTGTTTTTGTGCCTTAGGGTCATGTTCCAGGGCATAAAAACACAGCACGATCGTAGTATACGGAACAGAACACTAAAATGCAAGGATTTTACATCTTAACATTTCATGTTTAATCGTGTACTATCAAGGATATGAGAAGGTTAAAGGTCTTCTTTCATGTGTTCAAACATTCGCTTATTCCTTTTGACGCGTATTATACAAAAGTTCGTACCGTGCATTTTGCATTTTCCTTTACCTATTTCTGGGGAATGATTGCTTTGTTCATTGCTTTCTCTGTGCTTTTTAAAGCAATTCTTTTTATGGGCTTGTACCCTCCGTCTTCGCTGAAAGAAGCTGTAAAACAGATCGAATCTGCATATCCCGAAGAACTTGTTGTGACGATACATCCACTTGGTAGATTATCAACCAATATTGATCACCCATTTATACTTTTTTCACCGCTTGAACATAACCCCCGCCCTCTTGTTGTGATTGATCCAAAGGGCCAGAAAGAGAAGATGCTAGAGTATGATGCACTTATCTTATTTACTGAGCGGACAACATACATCAGATACGGAGGTGTTACCTATGATTATCGCTATCCAACGGGAAAAACCATCATGCTTACAAAGGAGAAAGTCGGGGATATTTCCCTCTCTGCACAGAAATTACTACGTTCATATTGGTCATTTATCCTCGCCGCTATTTCATTTGCGATTCTCCTTGGCATCCCAACCTTTGGAATTTCCTATTTTATCACTCTTACTATTGCTGCAGCGATCTACCATATCGTACTTTCATTTTTTGTTAAGCATAAAAGACTCACTTTTTCCTCTGTTGAGAAAATTGCTTTGCATGCTGCAACCGGTCCCGTGGTCATTCAAGCACTTGCGTTTGTACTGGGTCTTTCCCCATCTGTGCCTTTTTGGTATACGGTGTTGCTATACATCTTCATCGGAGGAGCACTATACGAAGCCTATTTTCAGAAATCATAAGCACTTCAGAGTTTTGAGATGATTTTTAGGAACATCCACATAATGCAGCAGCCTGTTGTATATGCTCATTCAATGACCCGCAGTTTTGGTTTTGAAGAATATGTTCCTTACCCAAGATACATATAAACCTGGCGTAGCATACCTGCCCGTCCGGTTGCAGTAGGTATTCACCATCTGTAACACATCTGGGCAATTTTGTGCTGTCAATCGGTATTGGTTCAACAGAGTTTTGCACAATAGATTTCATCATTACAGGGGTCTGTGCTCTTGATGAAAAGGTATAGATCTGTGATGAGATGTTTACTAAAGAGAGGAGGATAAATATCAATGCAACGCCCGACAGAAGTAAAAATTTACGCCTTTTCCACATATTCCGACGTTTTGAATAGCAACATCTTTAATTGTCTCACAGAGCTAAAGTCTTTAGACGAGTAAATGGTTCTCAAACCAAAACGTTTTACATCTTTCAAAACTTTTTCCTGCCCAAAAACGCTGCGTATTTCTCCGAGGAGTCCAATTTCTCCAATACACGCTGCCTTATCCTGTAATGCTTTTCCCTCAATTGATGAGAGGATAGATACTACAATGCCTAAATCAGCCGCAGGAGTTTTGGCTGTTAACCCACCCACAACACTAACATAAATATCATATGCATCCAGTTTCAAACCCATGTATTTGCGCATCACAGCAAGAAGAAGTTGCACTCTGTTATAGTCTACACCTGAGACAACACGCCGAGGTATTGTCAGGAGGGTTGGTACAACTAAGCTCTGAATCTCATAGAAAAGTGCTCTGCTTCCTTCTACAGAGACTATAAGTGCACGTCCAGGTTCCTGAGCAGTTGTTGATTCAATAAGCTCAGAAGGTTCTTCAACCTCAGCCAAACCTTTTTCTGTCATAGAAAACACACCAACCTCATCTGTCGGCCCAAAACGATTTTTATGAGCACGAAGAATCCGAAATCTGGACAATTTATCACCTTCCAGATACAGGACACAATCAACCAAGTGTTCGAGAGTTTTTGGCCCTGCAATATCGCCCTCTTTCGTAACATGCCCGACAATAATGACAACTTTTCCACTTCTTTTTGCATACTCAACCAAACGCGAAGTTACCTCCTTAATATGCGCAACACTTCCCATTGGGGAGTCAATATGTGCAGAAAACATTGTTTGGATTGAGTCGATGACAACAATATCAAAGGGTATCTCACTATTCTTAAGAGCTTGAATTATTCCAGCAATTTCTATATCAGAAGATACATGAAGTTTCGATAGGTCAACAGCAAGTCTATCTGCACGTTGCTTAATCTGTTGACCAGATTCTTCTCCTGAAATATACAAAGCAGGAGATTGTTCAAGAATTTTAAGCAATAGAGTTGATTTACCAACGCCAGGCTCACCAGCTATGAGCATAACTTCACCTTTGACAAACCCTCCCCCAATAACTCGGTCAAATTCATGCAAACCTGTTTCTCCCCTTTCATGTGAGGCTGCTTGAACAGAAGTAAGGGGAGCAAACGAAGCCTCTTTAAACTCGCCCCTTCTTCCTCTTCCTTTTCCAAGTTCTTTAAATTCCTTCAGTGTATTCCATTCCTTACATTGTGGACATTTTCCATACCATGAAACAGATGTATAACCGCAAGAAGAACAGACAAACTTAGTCATATGCAGATATGGTAGCAGGTTTTTATGAAATATTTACGAAATCTTGCCGCAAAGACCCCCATGCACTATAATATAGCCACTCATGAAGAAAAAGCTCCTTTTTCTGGCAATGCTTTTTGCGCTCTTCGGCCTTGGCATAGTTATTCGCTATGTTTTTTTGTCACGAAGTGCAGCAGAAGGTCGCCTTCAAATCATATCCTCTCCAAGTGCAAGTATCCTAGTCAATGGTAAACCCTCAGGTAAAACCCCCTATGAAGCATCTTTTGCTGGGGGGGAGTATATACTGAAACTCATCACGGATGATACTGATGCTTCTTCTTCAGGCACATGGGAAGGAAAAATTTCAGTTTATAAAAACGCACGCACGTTTGTGAGTAGAGAGATCGGGACAAACGATTTAACATCCTCTGGTGTTATTTTGACAGTCCTCCCCCTTACGAAGGAGAATAGAACAGAAAATACCAAACCCGATTCTGGCCAAATTGAGGTGCAAACATATCCTGATGGTAGTATCGTTTTTCTTGATGATGAAGAACAGGGGATTGCCCCACTCATACTCTCTAACATCTCAAAAGGAGATCACGAACTTTCAGTCTTCAGCCCCGGGTTTTTCAGGCGTAGCCAAAAAATAAAAGTGTCGTCAGGATTTAAGGTCGTTGCAGAGTACAAACTTGCCATTGACCCTTCACACAAAAAGGTTGAAAAAAAGCCCGATGATATTGCAACTGATGAAGCTTCTGTCCAAAAAAAAGAAACTGAACAGAAGCTTGTTGTTTCTATCAATCAAACAGATACTGGATGGCTGAGAGTTCGCGCTGAACCAACGCTCTTTGCCTCAGAAGCAGCAAAGGTTAAACCTGGACAAACATTCAATGTTTTGGAAGAACAGTCAGGTTGGTACAAGATCGAATATGAGAACGGGAAACAAGGATGGATTTTCGCACAATACACGTCAAAACAGAATGAGTCCAAGCCTACACTTCAACCTTCTCCTTGATTGTGTTGATGATTATTATGAAGCATGCAAGCATTACGCATACTACTAAAAAGGCAAGAAATTTCTGCTCTTGTTCAAAAAATAGCGCGGCTATGCCAAAGACAAGAGAAACTGTCCAGTAGAATACAGCAATCCGCCTTCTCCCCCAGCCAATATTGAGAAGTCTATGATGAAAATGCTTATCATCTCCTTTGAGTGGTGATTTTCCCTCGATTACCCGTCGTGCTATCGTATATAATGCATCTACTAATGGCATTCCAAGCACAAGCGCCATGGTACCAAGTTTGCCCCAGGATAATATTGAAAGTATGCCAAGAAAATACCCGCCTAAAGTCCCTCCGCTAAATCCAGGGATGATTTTCTGAGGATAAAAATTCCACGGTAGAAACCCCAAAAATGCTCCGCCTACAATAAAACCAAGGAGGGCTACCTGAAGATTTGAAATTTCGTGTGAAGAAAAGCGCATTGCCAAGATCCCTAATATGATTGCTGAAATTCCTACAAATCCAGGCAGTTGCCCGTCAACCCCTTTGCTCCAATTGACGAAATTCATTATCGCAGTTATCCACAGCAGAGCAAATATATTTGCTAAAAGCAAGAAATGCTTCTCTTGTCCAAATATCTGATATGTCAACGTGACCTGATCTAATCGTATAACACCACCTAAAGGATTCGTAATATACGGCACACCTAATCCGGAAAATATCACAAGAAAGACAATGGCAAAAAGTGCCATGAGCCTCATACCAGGTGGCAAATCAATACGATCATCTATAAGACCCAGTATGACAATGCCTGTGGCTCCAATGAGCACTCCAATAACAATTTGGTTGAATGTCAGAAATACCAAACTGCTTAAGAGAATGGCAAGATATATACCAAGACCCCCAGCTCTTGGTATAACTCCTGTATGCGTATGAGCAGGATGCTTCCTTTTCTTTGCGTCATCAACAAGATTCAGCTTGAACGCAAGCCGGATGACACCAGGAGTTGCAAGGAACGCTATTGCTAGTGAGATGAAAAAGGCAAGCACACCTTGAGTGATCTGTGTCATGATATAAGTAAGAGTATCCTTACAAAAATATATGTTGTTATGCCAATAACTGCCGCATTTGCACTATCAATGATATGTTGTCCAAACACATTATCCTGAAATACTCTTTTCAAGACAAAGCTATTTAAAAAAACACACAGCAGTGCAATTCCAGGCAATATTGCAAGATAGTATATACTGACAACTTGAGATGAAGGTGTAGGAAGTGAATAGAAAAGTGGTATTTGCGGTGGAAGGGTTTTTAATGAAACAAGTAGCGCAGCCCCTATAAAGAGCCACGAAATCCCAATCAGTATTGGTGCATTCCAGATAAACTTCATAGAGTTAGTATACCAAAGCACAACAAACTTGAAATCAATCTGATGACAATTTATAATGACTTCATATTTATCAGTTTGCTTCACACCTATGTACACTGTCCCTGATTTACCGTACGCATATGATGCTCTCGAACCTTTTATTGATAAGCAAACCATGCAGATCCACCATGACAAGCATCACGCTGCATACGTAACCAACTTTAATGGTGCCCTTGAGAAATATCCAGCCTTGCAGGAGAAGTCCGTAGAAGAGCTTATCTCAAACATTGAGGCTATTCCCGAAGACATTCGTGTTACTGTGCGAAATAATGGAGGAGGTCATGCAAACCATTCATTGTTTTGGACTCTCATGAAGCCAAACTCTGGCAAAAGACCTGAAGGTAAAGTTGCAGAGCTTATACAAAAAACCTTTGACTCGTTCGAGAATTTTAAAACTGAATTTTCACAGGCATGCACTACTCGCTTCGGGAGTGGCTGGGCATGGCTTGTGGTTAATGATGGCGCCTTAGAGATTATGAGTACTGCCAATCAAGACTCGCCATTGTCGCAAGGAAAGAATCCTATCCTTGCCCTTGATGTATGGGAGCACGCGTATTACCTTACATATCAGAATCGGAGGCTTGAATATATTGATGCGTGGTGGAATATAGTCAACTGGGATCAGGTACAGACACTCTTGCAGGCTCACATATGAAAAGGGTTTCTTCACACAACATTTTATACAGTGGAATTGCACTCATCGCCACACTTTACCTTGGAGTTGGGATTGCAATGAATCGAGACCACCTGCTTACCCTATCCCAGTCGCTCACATCGTATAAGGCCGCTTCATTATTTATCAGCTCCGTGCCGACACCCACTCCTGAGCCGACATTGATAATTTCACCTTCACCAACTATTTCGTTAGTCGCACGCAAGAAGACCATTAAGCCACAAGATAGCTCCCCTTGGGGTGTTGCAGAAAAGGTTGACGACGTAACCTATACCATCAAAGTGGGAAATGATGCTGTTATGACAACCCCACAGGAGTTATTCAATTCTCTGAACAACTATCGCAGTATTAACGGAAAGCAGTCTCTTAATTGGGATAATACACTCGCTACTTATGCACAACAGCGTGCAGAGCACTTTAAAAGTATTGGTTCCACAGATAAACATTCTGGATTTAATGCATATCTTGACAGTGGCGATGGATTTCAACAGCTTGGCTACCGCAGACTTGGAGAAAATTCTTACTATGGAGGACCTTTAAACGGAGTACATTTGATTGAGTGGGTTTTTGCACAGAGCCCAGGGCACAACGCAAATCAACTTGATAGTCAGTGGACACATGTGGGAATCGGGGTTACTGATACTTCGGCAAATTTGATTTTTGGGGGGGAGGGGATGTAGAAGGATAGGAGGGTAGAGGTATAGAATGTGTGGGCTTTCCATGCTAGAAGGTAATTATATTAGTCTCTTATTCCTCACATGTTTCCAAGGACAAAACCATAAAATTTCGTCAAGATTCCCATTTCTATCCCTCTATCCCTCTACTTATCCCACCTTTTCCGTCACCCGATACTCCAATTTCTTCCCCAACAGCATCCGTGTATGCGACTCCAGTGCTGGTAGTGATGAAAAAAAGAATGACACAACAGGCATAAAGAACCACTGAATAAACAGCATAGGAATGTTCTTCCAACCAGTTTCAATATTGACCCGCTTACGCAGGCTGTAGTCAAAATATATGGCAAAAATGAGAAAGAATGTTGCAATTGTCAAGATTGTCGCTGCTAATTTTGGGAGAAGAAACCCCATCACAGTCCTTTCGAAACTTTCATTAACCATAGAGGGGATTGAGGCACTGAGTGTGAGTATAAAAAAAGCTGTTGGCCACATAAAGTGCACTTCCATAAGATACAAAAGTCTGCGCAGTTTTGTCCAAAAATTTATATGTGGACTATTGAAGAATCGTGCCACTGCATAGGGAACGTCCGTAGCACCCCACGCCCACCGTTTTTCTTGTTCATATCGGGCTTTGAGCGTCTTTCTTAAAGATGGTCCAAGAACACCGTCTCGAACAATAGGCATATAGATAGGAACCGTTTTCACCTTCTCCCCTAATGTATAAAAGGCTTGCATATAGATATGCCAATCTTCAGGTATGATATCAACATCCCAATAATGAATACTCTCCAAGAGCCACAAATTTGTCGAGTAGGTTGAAATTTGAATAAAGTCATCGCGCATGGATAAGAATGCAAGTCGTGCAACACAACTGAGAGTCATTTGCATGCGCACAGGGAAAGGGAGTTTCCAGAAGTGATTATACAAAAGGACAGGTGCTGCAAAGAAACAATACTTTTGTTCAGCCTCTTTCAAAAATTTATATGTCAGGTAGGCCAGATATTGTGTCGGCAGAAGACTATCCTCATCACAAATTGTAATCAAGACATTTTCTGGCTTCAGGTGCCGACGACGAATGTGTTTTGATATTTCCTTGCATGCGAATGTAGCATTACTTGCCTTTCCAATGACCTCACCAGAAGTTAATGTATGAAATGTTGTAAGTAAGCCACCAAATATACCCTTATACTTTGCATGAATCTGGTGACTTCTTTCCTTTGCTTCTTCCCCTCCTCGTGCTTCCATAGCAAGCACGACATGTATTTTGGAATGGTCATACACTTGGGACTGGATATGCTCCAAAGTATGTGTGAGCTTTTCTGTTGAAGCACTTGCAGTCACAACCATAACATAGTGCTCAAGTTTTGCATGTTCAGGAATGTCATGAAGAAGTTCACTCCATTGAATTTTCCCAGCACTTTGCAGAAGCCGTAGTGAAATAACACCAAAGTATGCTGTTTTAACCGTTTTGTACAAAAAATAGATAAAGAAGGCGAGTATAAAATATGCAGCTACTGCAGGATGGAATGGGGAAAGCCAGATTGGCATGGTAATAGTCAGCCATACCAAAATAGGCATCGCCTTTTCTGTGAATCGATAAAGGAAGGATCCTTTAATATCTTCGTGTGTGTATGAAGTTTGGATTGTCACAGCGCTTATATGTTCATTATATCATGTCCTTATATAGATACCAAGAGCAAGCAGAAGGGCAAGAAGGATGAGTGTGTTAGGGAAGTCTAGTGCCTGAATTAGATAGAGTGATCCAAAGGCTCCGATCGCTAATTCAATGAGAAAACTTGTCTTCAATGGTAAAAAATTCCAGAGCAAGCACCCCGCACCTGTTGCAACCAAGAAGCATAGAAGGATGATGATATATATATTTGACGGAGGTACCGTAATTATTATTCCAGCAGCAACTAGGAGTAAGAGAAGACCTAATGTAAGTTTAAGCATATCCAAAGTGTACACATAAAAGTCGTACCAAGACACTGATTGTGTCAACAACATCGTTCATAGCCTTGATATGGCTTCTAAATACGTACGGATTTCAGCTTTGCTAACACATTTTGCGGAACTTCCTCATAATGAGCAGGTTCCATATATGGATTTCCACGACCTTGTGTTAACGATCGAATTGTTGTTACATATCCGGAAAGCTCAGAAAGGGGCGCAAGTCCCGTAATGACAACGGAATTACCATGCTTTTCTGTACCCTGAACACGACCTCGACGGCTTGAAAGATCTCCAATCACCGTTCCCATAAATTCTTCAGGAATAGTAACCTCAACTTTCATGATGGGCTCAAGAAGAGTGAGCCCCGCTTTCTTTGAACCTTCTTGCAGCCCAATTGAGCCGGCAATCTTAAACGCCATATCTGACGAGTCAACATCATGGAACGTCCCATCATATAGTGTGACTTTCATATCTGTCATTGGATAACCGAGGAGCACACCTTTCTCCATAGCTTCAATGACACCTTTTTGAACGGATGGAATGAATTCTGAAGGAATGGCACCTCCTTTGATAGCATTAACAAACTCAAAACCTTCCCCACGACCTCGTGGTTCAAGGCGAAGAAAACAGTGACCATATTGCCCGCGTCCACCACTTTGACGAATATACTTTCCCTCTGTCTCAGCAGTTTTTGAAATAGTTTCCCGATACGCTACCTGTGGTTTGCCAACATTGACATCCATCCCCATTTCCCTCTTCATACGGTCAACAAGTATCTCCAAATGTAGCTCTCCCATACCAGAAATGATGGTCTGGCCAGTTTCATGATCTACTTTCACCTGAAACGTCGGGTCTTCATCTGACAGTCTTTGGAGCACAGTCGATAGCTTCTCCTGATCAGACTTTGTCTTTGGTTCTATAGCCATAGAGATGACAGGATCAGGGAAAGAAATTTCCTCAAGGACTATCTGATGCGCTTCATCAACAAGAGTGTCACCTGTTCCTGTGTTTTTTGGACCAATAAGCCCAACAATTTCTCCTGCATATGCGCTGTCTATTTCTTCACGCTGATTTGCATGCATAAGAAGAATTCTGCCAACACGTTCTCTTTGCCCTTCTGTAACGTTGTAAACATAAGAGCCTGCTTTCAGAATGCCGGAGTATATACGTGCATATGTGAGTTTACCAACATGGGGATCAAGTTGGATTTTGAATGCAAGTGCTGTAAGAGGATCGTCTTTCGTAAGTTTTCTTAGTACTTCCTCACCTGTTTTAGGATTCTTACCAGAAATCTGCCCTAAGTCCTTCGGGGATGGTAAATAGTCAACAACTCCATCCAGGACTGGTTGGACACCTTTATTTCTTAACGATGTTCCTGTGTAAACAGGTACTATTTTATACGCTATGGTTGCTGCCCGAACACCTTTTTTTATTTCCTCGGCCGAAAGTTCTTCACCTGCAAGAAACTTTTCAAGTAAAGCATCATCTGCTTCTGCTGCTGCCTCAACTATTTCTGCTCGATATTTTGCAATAATATCCTTAAGCTCATCTGGAATCTCTGTAATGGTATATTCTGTACCTTTTTCGTCTTTATCCCAGAGAAAGGCTTTTTGAGTAATAATGTCTACAACCCCCTTAAATGAAGATTCAACCCCTATAGGATAGACCAAGGGAATTGCTTGTACGGCAAAGCGTGTGCGAATTTGTTCGAGCGTTTTTTCAAAATCTGCTCCAAGTTTATCAATCTTGTTAATAAAGACAACACGTGAAACATTATATTTATCCGCTTGCCTCCATACTGTTTCAGACTGCGCCTGGACTCCTTCCTCAGCATCAAAAACCATAACTGCTCCATCAAGTACCCTCAAAGAGCGCTCAACTTCTGCTGTAAAATCAACATGGCCAGGTGTATCAATAATATTAATTCTTACATCTCTCCAAAACGTTGTTGTTGCTGCAGAGACTATGGTAATACCTCGTTCACGCTCCTGCTCCATCCAATCCATCTGGGTATCACCCGCATCTATATTGCCGATTTTATAGCTTCGCCCTGTATAAAAGAGAATCCTCTCGGTTGTGGTAGTTTTACCCGCATCGATGTGAGCAATAATACCGATATTACGGATTTTTTCCGGATCATTTGTTCTATCTTTTGTTACGATACTTTGTTGAGCCACAGAAAATTAGTTGTAACTAGTTTTAACTAGGTGAACTTGTTGAACTAGTGAACAAGAGCAAAATGCAGATTATTCATCCCTACGCCCTCTATGCTCTCTATCCCTCTATACTTCTACCCCTCACCAATTAAAGTGTGCAAAAGCTTTATTTGCTGCCGCAAGCTTTTCTACTTGCAATTTTTTATTTATTGCGTCACCTTGATTCTGGTAAGCATCCATAAGTTCTGCGTAAAGCTTTTGATCAAAGGATTTGTACTGCTTGTTTGATCGACCATTCGCAGCATTAATAATCCATGCTAATGCTAGAAACAACTTACGTTCATGACGAGTGTCAACAGGTACAAGATATGAGGCACCACCAACTCTGCGGGGGCGAACTTCTTTTTCTGGTGAAACATTTTGAATTGCCTTATCAAGCACATCAACCGGGTCTAAAGCGTTTTCGTGAATCTTCTTCAGAGCCCGATATACCATTCTTTGAGCAACGGTTTTCTCGCCATCCCTCATACAATAGTTAATCAGTTTTGCAACTTCGTGGCTGTTATAAACTGGATCTTTTGATATCGTTGGTTTTTTATATCCGCGTCTAGGCATAAGCGTTATTAAGTATTAATGTGATTTTTTATCCATTCGAGCACCATATTTTGAGCGCGATGTGCTCCTTTTTTGGACACCTTGGGTATCATAAACACCCCGGACAATATGGTACTTGACACCTGGTAGATCCTTCACTCTTCCTCCTCTAACCATCACGACTGCGTGTTCAGCAAGATTGTGACCGATACCCGGAATATACGCCGTGATCTCTGCTCCGTTTGACAGCTTGACTCGCGCAACTTTTCGAAGCGCTGAATTGGGCTTTTTAGGTGTCATCGTTCTAACTATAGTACAGACACCCCTTTTAAACGGGCTTTCATGGGGCGATCTACGTCTTTTAACACTGTTAAATACGTGTTTTAACGCAGCTGCATTAAGCTTTCGTGCCTTTTTCTTTCGCCTGATACGTAGTACCTGATTAATGGTTGGCATAAATTAGTTATAATTAGTTGTAACTAGGTGAACTAGGTGAACTAGGTGAACTAGGTGAACTAGGTGAACTAGGTGAACTAGGTGAACTAAGTTATCTAATCCATATTTCCTCCACCCTACCCTTCTATACTTCTACTCGTCTATCCTTCAACGCGCTCTACAGCCTCTACACTTTCTGCGCTTTTATTCTCCTCCTCTTCCGACACCACCGAACCGGCATCAACTGTTTCTGTGCCTTCAACAAGTGGTGTTTCCCCCTGTACACTACTGCCGTAATATTGATTGAGTAGATCTTCAGTGACTGGAATCAGTCTCCCAATTATAACATTTTCTTTTAATCCAAGTAGACTATCGACCTGCCCACGCAATGACGCCTGGGTAAGAATAGTTGTAGTATGTTGAAATGACGCTGCTGAAAGCCATGAATCGGAATAGATTGCTGCGCGTGATACACCGAGGATTGATACTCTGCCAATTGCGGGCTGACCACCTTGAGCTAGCACTTTCTTGTTCTCTCGATCAAATTGGTACCGGGAGATTGTCTCACCAAGAACAAATTTCGTGTCTCCTTCGCTGTCAATAATAATTTTATCGCTCATCTTCCGAATAATTACTTCAAAGTGCTTGTCATGGATGCCTATTCCTTGGGATTCATAAACCTTCTGAATTTCATTCAAAAGGTACATCTGCGCCTCTTTCAGCCCTTTTATCGCTAGAATTTCGCGAATATCTAGGTATCCTTCACAAAGCTTCTGGCCTGCTGCAATAAGCTGGCCATCTTGAACAGTAAGTTTTCTGTTTGTTGGTAGAAGGAACTCCCGAACTTCCTTACTTTTATCTGTTGACGTGATCCTCACGATGTAAAGATCTTTCTCAGTGTCTTCCTGAATATTAACTTTGCCTGAAATATCGGAAATCGGAGATAATATCTTCGGCGTTCTTACCTCAAAAAGCTCCTCTACACGTGGCAATCCTTGTGTTACGTCTGCAACAACAATACCACCAAAATGTTTTACCCTCATGGTAAGTTGCGTGCCAGGTTCCCCGATAGACTGGGCTGCTAAAACACCAACAGGGGTTCCAATCTCCACCATCTTGCTTGTTGCTAGATTTATTCCGTAGCATGTTGCACAACAACCGTAATTAGTATTGCAAAAAAGCGGTGATCTTACCTCAACTCTGTCTACAGCGTGCTCTTCAATAATGGCAAGCGCCTCTGCTGTTAAAAGCTCATCTCTTCTGAGAAGGGTCTTTTTCTTGGCATCTTTAACAGGTTTGGCTAAGATCTTCCCTTTAATTCTTTGAATAAATTTATCACCCCTGTCTCCATCGCGCGTAATGAGAAATCCCTGATCTGCCTTGCAATCAATTTCTCTGATAATAACATCGTGCGAGACATCAACAAGTCTTCTGGTTAGATAACCGGCATCTGCAGTTTTGAGAGCTGTATCAATAAGACCTTTTCGAGCACCACGAGCGTTGGTAATATATTCAAGCACAGATAATCCTTCACGATAGTTTGACTTTGTAGGAACCTCAATAATCTTACCCAAAGGATCCACAACAAGACCTTTCATGGCAGAAAGCTGTTTAAGCTGCTCTCTTGAGGCACGGGCGCCTCCAGATTTGATAATAATTTTTACCGGATTTTCATCATCTATAGCATTCCATGTTTTATCCGCAAGCAATTCTGTTGTTTCAATCCAGATATTGTTTGACAATCTCTTTTTTTCTTCTTCTGTAATGAGACCCTTGAAGAAGTTTTTCTCGATTTCTCCAACCTTTTTCTCTGCCTCAGAAATGATGCTTTTCTTATCAGGGACAATGCTGTTATCAAAAACCGAGAATGACGCTCCTCCTGAGCGCGTAGCTGCCCAGAAGCCAAGTTCTTTTAATCGATCAATAAGCTCAGCGACTCTTTCTTCATTTCCTTCAAAAATTTTGACTGCTTTAATGACAATCTCCTTTAAATCTGCCCCTCGCACTTCGCTATTCATAAATCGCATCTCTTCAGGAAGCTGCTGGTTGAAAATCAGTCTTCCTACTGTTGTTTTCACAATCTCATTGTTAAGACGCACAAATACTGGTTCTCGAAGTTTTAGATTTGTCTTTACATACCGAAGTAATGCTTCATTTTCGTCTTTAAAGTACTCAAGTTCTTCATCTTTTTTGTCTGCGTAGTTGGCATTAATAGAAGTTAGATAATAGCAACCATAGGCCATTTCCTTATTAGGAACCATAATAGGAGCGCCATCTGAAGGTTTAAGGAGATTCTGATACGGCATCATTCTCTCTTTTACTTCGCGAATTGCGTTTTGAGAAAGAGGGACATAGACACCCATTTGGTCTCCATCAAAGTCAGCATTAAATCCGCCACATACGACTGGGTGCAGTTGAATAGCATAGTCATCTATGAGAACTGGGTAGAATCCAAGCACAGATAGCTTATGCAGGGTTGGAGCACGATTGAGAAGGACAGGATGATCTTTTGTAATTTCTTCCAGAATATCATATACAATTGGATCTTTTGTTTCAAGGAAGTTTTTTGCACTCTTAATATTCTGTGCAAGACCACGAATAATTACTTCGCGCAAAAGAAATGGCTTAAAGAGTTCAATAGCCATCTCCTTTGGTAGACCACATTGATGCAGTTTAAGATTAGGGCCACCAATAATAACCGATCTTCCAGAGTAGTCAACACGCTTCCCAAGTAGATTCTGTCTAAACCTCCCCTGCTTTCCCTTTAAAATATCTGATAAAGATTTCAGCGCCTTTGCCCGAATGGTTCTTTGTGATCCACGAGATTTCGACAAGTCGATAAGAGAGTCAACAGCTTCTTGAAGCATTCTCTTCTCATTCCTGAGAATAATTTCTGGCGCTCCAAGTTCAATGAGATGCTTCAATCTGTTATTTCGATTAATCACCCGCCGATAAAAGTCGTTTAAATCCGATGTTGCAAATTTTCCCCCCGACAGTTGTACAACTGGCCGCAAGTCCGGAGGAATAATTGGAAGGACAATCATAATCATCCATTTCGGTTCAATCTTGGATTTCATAAGCGCTTCCAGGAGGCGTGCTTTTTTCAGGAGTTTTTTGCGTTTATCCCCTTTTATCTTTGTTAACTTCTTCATAACCTTGGCATATTCTTCCTTAATATCCAGAGCTGCCAAAACATCAAGAAGTACTTCCGATCCCATGCCAACGGTAAGAAACTCATGCGCTTCAATACTCTTAAGGAACAGGTAGTCCTCCTCCTCGATAGTCTCAATAGGTTTGGCTCCTTTTATAACCTTAGCCATCCTCTCATAGAAAATTTCCTTCTCGGTTTTCTTATCCGTGAACTGCTGGGTAAGAGCTGTGTAACGTTCTCTAAATTTAAATTGAATTTCGTGAAGCGTCAAATCGAGCTGATCCTTATTTTTCATTTTTGCCTGTGCTTTACTGGTCGCATCTTCTTCTTCCACTTTAATACGGGCTTCTTCTCCTTTGTGCCACTGTGCAATCTCCTCAAGTTCTTTTTCTTTGACTGCATTCATCCGTTCTTCAGCAATTACTCTGCCATCTTCATGGACGTTCTTGACAAGGTATAAAGCAAAATAGATCACGCGCTCAAGGTTTGCAGCAGTAATACCAAGGAGTGTGCTTAATGGCGCTGAGGCTCCTTTGAAGTACCAGATATGCGCAACCGGTGTTGCGAGTTTAACATGACCCATGTGTTCACGCCGCACTGCACTTGAAGTAATTTCAACCCCACATCGGTCACAGACAATTCCTTTATAGCGGATTCTTTTGTACTTACCACAATAGCATTCGTAGTCTTTTGTCGGGCCAAAGATTCGCTCGTCAAACAGACCATCTTTTTCTGGTTTAAAAGTTCTATAGTTAATAGTCTCTGGCTTTAACACTTCCCCATATGACCAGTTGATGATAGTTTCCGGTGATGCCAGCATTAACTTAAGACCGGAAAAGTCTCCCATGGTGAAGTCTTTTTTTCCTGTTTCTTGTGTATCTATCATGGTTATACGACTGGTTTAACGTCAAGACCAAGAGCATTCAGTTCTTTAACCAGAACATTGAATGACTCTGGAATAGTTGATTGTGGAATGTCGATACCTTTAATGATGGCTTCAAATGCCTTACGCCTTCCTTGAACATCGTCACTTTTGACCGTAAGCATTTCCTGAAGAGTATATGGAGCCTGGTGAGCCTCCAAAGCCCATACTTCCATCTCGCCGAATCTTTGTCCTCCCATCTGTGACTTCCCGCCAAGAGGCTGTTGGGTTACAAGTGAGTATGGACCAGTTGAACGAGCATGGAATTTATCCTCAATCATGTGTATAAGTTTGAGGATATAGCCCACACCAACCAATACAGGCTTTTCAAATGCTACTCCTGTACGACCATCATAAAGTTCGGATTTTCCATCTACAGGCATGCCAACTTTTTTAAGTTCTGACTTTATAAAATCTTCACTGATCTTTTCAAAAACAGCTAATCGATACTTTTGCTTTTGCTTTTCCCCAGCAATCCCAAGCATTGTTTCATACAGTTGTCCCAAATTCATACGTGAGATAACTGATAGTGGTGAGATTACCATATCAACAGGTGTTCCATCCTCAAGATATGGCATATCGTGCTCAGGAAGAATTTTTGAAATAACTCCCTTGTTTCCATGACGACCAGCCAACTTATCTCCAACCTTAATCTTCCTCATTTGAGCCACAGTCACAATAATGCGTTTGATGATACCTGGATCAAGCTCATTGGGTTCTTTCTTTGCATCAATTATCTTGACATCAACAACCACACCTTTTTTTCCATATGGAATGCGCAATGAGGTATCCTTCACATCCTTTGCCTTTTCACCAAAAATTGCGCGAAGAAGTCGTTCTTCAGCACTGAGCTCCTTTTCTCCTTTTGGTGCGACTTTACCAACAAGAACATCTCCTGCTTCAACTTCAGCTCCGACAGTAACAAGCCCTGTAGAATCCAGATTTGCTAGAATTTCTTCCCGAACGTGGGGAATATCTCTCGTAAGTTCCTCTGGACCAAGTTTTGTGTCAACAATATCTGCGATATATTCTTCCATGACTGTTGAGGTCAAAAGATGTTGTTTCACCAGTCGTTCAGATATCACAAACCCATCTTCAAAACCAAGCCCGTCAAGCGACGCATAGGCAACAACAAGATTCTGGCCAACGGCAAGCTCACCCTGTTGAGTTGAAGGCCCGTCGATAATGACATCTCCCTTATGCACTTTCTGGCCAAGTGTCACGAGTGGTCTTTGGTCAAATACCACATCTTTATTTGTCCGGAAATATCGCTCAAGCTTGTACTCATGTCTCTTCCCGGAAGCCCCTTTGATGCGAACCGTTTTTCCGTCAACATACTCAACCTCTCCTTCTTCACTCGCAGAAATGGTTCTACCCATAATACTTGCGATAGACTCCTCTAGGCCAGTGCCCACATAGGGAGAGGCCGCCTTTACCAGTGGAACGGCTTGACACATCATATGTGTACCCATAAGGGCACGTTGCGCATCATCGTGCTGAAGAAATGGAATAAGCGCTGCAGCAAGTCCAAATACCTGACGAGGCGACATGTCAATATAATCAACTTTCTCCACAGGAACTTCAGTGATATCGCCGTTGTATCGGGCAGTAACCCTTTTATCGGTAATGAAACCTTTTTCATCAATTCGCACACCATTGTGTGTGATAAACTTCCTTTCCTCATCATCGGCTTGCATGTATACAATTTCATCAGTGACTCGGACCTTCGACACTCCCCCTTGTTTAACCTTTTCAACTTTTCGATATGGGCTCTCAATAAAACCAAATTTATTTACCCGGGCAAACATTGCAAGATATGTCACCACACCGATATTGGGTCCTTCCGGGGATCGAATGGGACAAATGCGTCCATATTGTGAAGCTGCAATATCACGAATGGAAAATGAAGCACGCTCTTTCTTAATACCCCCAGGACCACCAACTGTTAATCGCCTAAGATTATCTGCCTCCGACAAAAGGTTTGTCTGATCAACAATGGTAGAGAGCTGGCTAGTTCTGAAGAACGAGTTCGTTGTAGATATTAAGGATTTGCTATTAATAACTTGAGAGGGAGTTACGTCATCTTCCGTAGATGTCATACTCATACGGGATTTAATATCTCTCTCTGTTCGTACCATACCGACACGAATGCCATACATTGCAACAAGTTCTCCAACGGTTCGTAAGCGCCTGTTGGATAGATGATCAATGTCATCAAATTCGCCCTTACCCTCAGTGAGAAGAATAAGGTACGAGATAATCCTTGTCACATCATCCAGACTTAAAACAAAGTGTTCCTGGTCCAGAGGGATATCTATGCTAAACTTTCTGTTAATCTTGTAACGACCAATATCTGAAAGTGTGTATCGTCTATGGTTGAAGAACAGATTTTCAAGCGTGTCATACGCTGTAGATAGAACTAATGGCTCTCCTGGTCTCAGTTTTTTGTAAATTTCCAAAACTGCCTCGTCTTTTGACTTTTGCCCATCTTTTTCTAAAGTAGGGACAATGTACTTATTGATAAGTTCCTGGTCAAGGCTTGGGAAGAGTTTCAGGAGTTCGTTATCAGGCAGGTTTTTGAAGGATCTAAGGAGGGACGTCGCGTAAAATTTACGTTTTTTGTTTATTTTCGCCTCAATAAGATTATGCTTTGAAATGGTGAAATCAAGCCACGCTCCAATGTACGGCCTGACTTCAGCATTAAAAACAGTTGCTCCAGTATTTTTATCTGCTTCTGCAGTGAAGTAGACTCCCGGAGCTCTTACAATCTGGCTAATAACTGCTCTTTCAATTCCATTGATTATGAATGTCCCTCTGCTGGTCATCTTCGGTAAATTGAGGAAGTATACATTCTGGATTTTTTCTTTATTATTACGGAGATTTGTAAGTTTTACCTTAAGATAGACTGGGAACTGGTAGGTGAGTTTCTTGTCTATGCATTCCCACTCAGAAAATCGCGGCTCACCATAAGAAATATCCTGAAGATCAAGAATAAAGTTTTTTTTCGTATAGTCTTCAATGGGGAAAAATTCACGAAGGATATCAGCAAGATCTTTCTCCAAAAACCTTCCCCAGGAGTCCTTCTGAATTTGAATGAGATCAAAATGCGCAAGTGTCTCTGTATCCGTACTTCCAATGTAACGCCGTGAAATGGAAGAGTTAGTATCAGAGCCACTTGAGTTTTTCATCCAAGGATTTTGACAAACTAAAAAAAGACAGGCCGTTACAACGACCTATCTCATAATGAGTTTCGGGAACTACGATTCACAATCCATCGTGCAAGCTGTACTATACTAAAGGTAGAGCTTGATGTCAATCCCTATTTCAGTATCTTCCCATCTTTCACAAAAAATTTTTCAATCTCTTTCTGAGATGGGATCGAAGACTGAATTTTATCAAGTACTGCATGAATTGCCGGAACTGTTTTCTTTTCACCTTCTACCTCCTCATGTTCCGTGAGCATATTCCCCAATTCCTCAAGCATTGACCCTTCGAAATTTTCACACGCATCAATAATATCTCGCAGCCGTTTACGACCATGCTGTGTGCCAAAAAAGTAAAGGCCTGCGCTACCAAGAATACTGCCCATAGTTATGCCGAACCAGAATCCGGACTGTGTTTGAGGAGCACTACTTTGATGTGCCATGTTTTTTCCTTTTTGACTTCTCCGCAATGGCATCAACAATACCAAGAAGTTTCTTCACTCCTGTAATAAAACCTATAATCTCTGCAGATCCATGTGTAATGCTAAATCCTATTCCTTCAATAGCATCTATAAGTGCATTTACTCTGCCGAGAATTTTTTTAATATCTTTTAGGACGAGAATGAGTTGCACACCAATGACCGTGAGAATAGCTGTCATGATAGTAATTGCTGCAATTATGAGGATTTGGCTGGAATCGAGCATGTAATTATTGTGATATAAAAATGGGAGAAAGTCAAATGTAGTTAAATCTAGTTATAACTAGTTGCAACTAGTTCAACTAGTTGCAACTAGCTCACCCCTAGGGTATTATTGCTCGTATGACGAAAAAGAAAGCGGTTGTGATCCTCCCTGCATACAACGAGCGCGAAGGTTTGAAAGAATTAATCCCTCAAATTTTTACAGCAACACAAGACCTTGACCGCTGGGATGTACAGATTCTTGTTGTTGACGCTAATTCTCCTGATGGAACGATTAATGAAATCAACACGCTTCAGAAAAAGCATCCTGGCAAATTGCATCTCCTTGTTGAAACAAAAAAGGAGGGTCTTGGCCGTGCTTATGTGAAGGGTTTTAAGCACGCCATTGCTGAACATAATCCGTATGTAATGTTTGAAATGGATGCTGATGGCCAGCATACGGCATCACTTATTCCAGCTTTTTTGGAGAAAATTGAAGCTGGTGCAGATTTTGTGATTGGTTCACGTTACATCAAAGGCGGTTCTGTGCCAGATAACTGGGGTATTGACCGAAAGATGTTCTCACGAGTAGGTAGTTTAGTAGCCCAAGTAGGATTTATGAATTTCAAAGCAAAGGATTGGACATCTGGATATAGATGTATAAAAACTTTCTTTCTAAAGGATGTTGTTGATCACATGCATCACTATAATGGGTATGAATTTCAAATTGCTCTCCTTGATAAAGCTTTTAAGAAGCATCTTAAAATCGATGAGGTCCCTCTTGTTTTCACTGATCGAAAAGATGGCGTATCAAAATTTAATTCTATTGCTTTTATTACAAAAGCGTTAATGTATATCCTAACCCAATCGTCATTTGTCCGCTTTTCATTTGTCGGACTTTCTGGTGCAGTTGTTGACTTTGGATTCGCTGCTCTTTTCATTTACCTGTTTAACATTTTCAAGCCAACGGCAAATGCTATGAGTGCTGAAATAGCTATTATATTCAATTTCTTGATGAACAACTTCTGGAGTTTTAAACACAAAAAAATCAAGAACTCTTTTCTTAAAAAGTTTTTACACTTCAACGTTGTTGCATCAGGTTCTATCGCAATCCAGTGGGTCGGTATGAAACTTGCGCTTGATGCTTTTGGGGATCAAGTTGTTCCGTTGCCATTCATCGGGATTCATTCATGGATGATATACAAAGTATTTATTATCGCTGTTCTTGTGATTCCATACTCTTATATCACGTACAATAAGATTATCTGGAAAACACCAAGGAAAAGTTGATTTTTATGATTAACAGAAGTAGTATGAAGAGATAATGAAATCTGTTTCCCGGACTCAGCAAGTACTGAATGTTTACGGGGTAATCCTTATCTTGTGGAGTGTTTATCGGTGGAAGTTGGCGATGCCAGAATGGTTTGACGAGCTCCTTGCAAAACCATTCATTTTTGTACTCCCGGTTTACTGGTATATCACTCATCGCGAAAACAAATCCTTTCTGCAAGATATCTGGTTACATACAAAGAAATTATCTGGAGATATGTATATTGGCCTGTCTATCGGAGCGGTATTCATTATTTCTGCGTTCTTTGTGCAGTATATCAAACATAGCCAGTTTGCAATTGATTTCCTTATGTCAAGAGGATTCATTGTGGGGGTAGTTCTAGCCTTTGCTACAGCCTTATCTGAGGAGATTCTGAGTCGTGGTTTTATTTTGAAGAAGTTTTATGAGGAATCAAAAAATATATATTTGTCTGCCTTCAACGCAAGCGTTTTATTTATTATCCTTCATATTCCCATTCTTTTTACTATTCCGGATCTCAGGGGGACTCTACTTATTATCGTTCTTATGACTGATTTTACTCTTTCTCTTATCAATTCGTTCATTTTTCTTGACAGAAAAAGTCTCCTTGCCCCAATTCTCATTCATGCGATCTACAATATTGCTATTTTGATGTACCTGTAGCATACTCAATACTTCCTGATCAGATCTGACTTGTTGCTTAGACTTTACCCTCCGTTTTTCATGAATTGCCCGCATTTTCGTGCATGCCCTGATACATCCTTTTAATACAAAGATATTCCCTGAAAGTACATTTGATATGATGTACTTAGGAAGATACCTGATATGCTGTCTGAGTAGATTTCTGTCTGTGATGTTACACCAGGTAAAAATACATTGATTTTTAAACGCAATGGTTTGAATAAAGGATTTTGAGAAATATTTACGAGTCGTGGACTCATGGTGATGCTCAACACAAAGATGTGGTTCAAATAGAACGTGCCACCCTCTACTATAAGCTCGGAAGGAAAGGTCGTTATCTTCCCAATAAAACGGTTCCAGTAATTCATTAAATCCGCCAAGTTCTTCAAAGTATTCCCTTTTAATGATACATGAACCGCCTTCTGCCCATGCGTTCAACCCTTTATGCATATTTTCCACTTTTGAATGCTGTGGAAATCCGTTTTTGAAAAAAATTGTATTTTTACCGGTGAAGTTTCCGTCTTTCTCTATTTGTCTGAATGATAAAGCAAAAAGTTTTTCATCCTTGTGAAATATTTTTAATGTATCTACTGGCAGAGAGCGAATTAAACGGACATCAGAATTGAGAAAAAGAAGAAAATTTCCTTGTGAGTGATTTACACCAATGTTCATTGTCGGACCAAATCCAAGATTTTTTTGATTCTCAATTACCGTCACATTGGGAAAATCGTCATGGACACGTTCCTTAATGTGTTCATTCGAAGCATCATCTACAATAACGATTTCATAGTTATTAAAATACTGCATATTATGACGAAGATTTTGCATAAACATATCAGTATTTTTATAGACTGGAATGACAACCGAGATTTTCATAGGTGAAAAAACTGTTCAACCCTGTTCTTAAAAACTGGGTACGAGAAGTGGGTACTTACATATTTTCGTGCCTCATCTACAAGTCCTTCGTCCTTGTTAATCTGCGCATATCCACGAATGGTTTTTTGAATTAGATCGTCTATAGATGTATATGTATACCCTGTTTTGCCATTCTGAATATATCTCTTGGGGCCACCGGCATCATAGCAGAGAGTAAGACACCTTGAGGCCATTGCTTCAAGCGGCGATATGCCAACATGTTCAACATTTTCGGGATTCTTATCTTCATCATATCCAAATCCAGCCGCATGCCAGTATATCAGAGCACTATGATAATAGCCGACAAGGTCTTCATACGAAATATTTGTGTGAAATTCAATATCAGGACTTCCTTCAGCTGACTTTTGCAGCTCTTGGAAATAAGACGTGTCTTCGTCCTTGAGCCCGCCAATGATCATCAGTTTAAACCTGGTAAATTCTTGATTCTCGCTTTTGAGTTTCTTAAACGCATTTATTAAAACATCCTGCCGTTTAGAGTGGAGGTGCTTAAATATCCTTCCAACAGATAAAATGAGTAGGTCTTTACCTTGCCCTTCAGCAAAAAACGCTTGGTCAATATACGGGTACACCACAAAAGACTTTCTATGGAGCCACATATCAACTTTCTCTGCAGTAAATTCGCCATTTGTAATGATTCCAAAGTTGCGAAGTTTCAACCAGTTTGTCGGATAAAGATTGTACAGATTTTTCTGAGGATACATTGAAAAGATAACATTACGCTGTGCATTACTTTGAAAGTAGCTTCCATTTGTAACATATACGAAAACATCATAATTCGATGTCTTCTGCAAGCGCAGACTCCTGTCATTCGTGTTAATAAAATTGGGAATTATAGAAAAATTCGTCACATTGCATCGCAGCTGAGTTTGTAGTTTCTCTAAAATACTTTTATCATCCCATGCAATATCTATAGCATACCCGTGTTCTGCAAGAACCCCCATGATTGACAAAACATGCTTTTCCCCACCTCCAAGCACATCAAGATACGGGTTATAGAGAAGTGCTCTTTTTTTCATATAAAAATAAGTAGGTAATGGTTTTTGAGTATGCTTGATAGATTGATTCTAAAATGCCGGGCGTGCCATCTCGAAAACCTTGTCCCCTAAGTAATCTTCGGTATAGTTCACCCAAGAATTTTCTGAAAAATGTGTGGATGTGTACATTACGTCCTGCCCTATAGAGCAATTCCGCCTCAATATTTTCGTATAGCACAGTTTTTGATACCATGTTTTCAAGATTCGGGTGAAAGTGATGCTCCAGAGGTTTGCTTAGGACACCGCAGTCTCCTGTGATTTCTGGTGTTGAATGGATTCGATCGGGCCAGTTCACAAATGCATCTGTCTTTATCAACCGAATGATACTGTCATTTCGCCAACCACCATACTTTAACAGCCATTTTCCTGCAAAAATATTATTGCGCCTCACCTTAAAATGCGTTTTGGACGTCTGAGCAATTATCTCTTGTATCTCTTTGATGAGTTTTGGAGAGAACCGCTCATCAGCATCCAGAATAAAAACCCACTCAGCTTGTGCTTTGGACAGAGCAAAGTTTCTCGATGGCTCCACGTACTGGCTGTATGGGAAGGCATACACGGGCACATGTTCCTTTTTAGCTTGTTGGACAGTATGGTCTGTGCTCCCTGTATCAATGACCACAATACTATCAGTGAGTTTCTTTGCATTTCTAATACAAGGAACAATAGTATCTCCTTCATTGTAGACAGTAATAACAACGCAGATTGAGCTCTTGTCAGGCATACTATATAATAGCATAATGCCTCTATCATCAAGGTACATGCCATTATTCCTGCTCCTTTTTATTACCCTTCTTGCCTTGATAACAAGATTAATTAACTTTAGCCACACAACATGGGCTTATGATCAAGCCCGTGATGCTTTTAATGCTCTTGAAATATTTGGGAAAGACCCAATTAAGCTTATTGGGCCAACAACAGACATCCGCGGACTATTCCATGGTTCACTCTACTGGTATATTATCGCGCCATTTTATGTTGTATCTCGTGGTGATCCCCTCTTTCCCAAACTTGCTCTAGTCCTTTTGCACCTCATAAACATACCTTTGATTTACTTTCTCGCAAAAGAGATAACAGGGAAAAAAGAGATTGGGTTATTTGCAGCATTTATATTAGCCATGTCATTTGATTCCATACAATATGCTCGCTGGATGTCAAATCCAACACTTGCTGTTATGACTGTAGCAATGTTCTTTTATGGGTTGTGGAGGGTCCTTCATAAAAAACCATACGGCCTCGGGATTATGTATTGTATGTGGGCTATCTCTATCCAATTTCAGTTTTTTCTCGTATATCTCGGAGTATTTATGCTTGTGGGAGGATGGCGTAGAAGTATAGATGGATGGAAGGGTAGAAGCGTAGGGTGGTGGAGGCGTAAAGTATTAAGGAGTAGGGGAAATGTTATTTTATTCCTGCTTGGATCTCTTTTTCTGCTTCCGTTCTTTATTTCAGAAATTAAATTTGGCTTTCAGGGAACACAATCGCTGCTCGGGTTTTTTTTGGGACATGCCCAGGAGAGTGCGCCTTTCGCCCAAAAAGTAGACTTCTATATAAATAGCTTAGTAAAAAATGTATTTTATTCCGTCGCTGGAGCCAGTCAGGGTTTTGCTCGAACAGCTTTAGGTACGCTTGTTATATATACTCTCTACACAGCGTGGAAGTACCCGCCCACTCGTTTTGCCAAGCTTTTTCTACTTATGTGGTTCCTTTCGCCAGTTCTTATTTATCCGATCCAAAAAAATGGCTCCTATTTCTTAAATATTGGAAATAGTTATCCGCTCATTACCCTTTTTGCACTTACGATTTTTGAAATAACTGAACCTGTTGGAAAGAAATACCAGAACATGATCATTGGAATATGTGCACTTGTGATTGCCTTTTTTAACATGCAGCTTATTAACACATATAGCTGGGAGGGAGAGCGTCTTTTTTCAGTGCAAAAAGCAGTTGATCTGCAAACAGAGAAGAAAGTTATTGATTGGATCTATGCAGACAGTAATGGTAAGGTTTTTGCTGTTAATACAGTTACAAACCCACTCTTCATTAATACTACTTGGGCTTATTTATTCGAACATTATGCCCAACCGAAATACGGCCGGAAACCTTTTTGGGCAGGCGAGCCCATTGATGCACGACATCCAGGCTGGGATATACCTTTTAATCCAACAGGATTTGACCCCGGCAATACTTTATATCTCATAATTGAGCCCATTCCCGGGATTCCTGACGAATACATTCAGGCATATAGTTTATTTGAAGATACTCGATCAGTTTTAGTCAGAAAAATTCCTTTTGGAACGTTTATTGTAGAGAAGCGAACTATTATAAAACCTGAAAGCTTTTCCCGAAATGCTGTATTTGAGTTAACGCAGAAGCGGGAGTTTATTGACTAAGAGACCATTTCTGAATGAGCAAATCTTTACTTACTTCATATTCTTGTGCCTTATAAGCCTTTTCTGGAATATTGTTGTTCAACCATTGCTGTCTTCTTTCCACAAATAAGTCTGACTCAATAAAATACCAGCACTCATTATGCACAAATTCTGTTTTCGGGTAAGCCATGCCATTTATTCTTTGCTTCAAATTCAGCAAATAATTGTACGTGTGCGTTAGAACAGGGGGTGTGTACATATGCAAACAGAAATCATCTTTCTGTACGTTTTTATAGAGATAATCTATTGCAACCGTGTGCATTCTAAGACCAATGTTTTCCTGTTTTGTGCGAATATCTGTATTCAATCTTAAGACCCCTGCTGAAACAAGGACGACTATTAGGATAAGAAGTACATGTGCTACTCCCTTGACTTCTTTTATAAGACCATACAGTCCAAGAACAAGAAGGGTCAATAATACATAGTGAATTCCTTCCAAATAATATGCCCAGAAGAAGCTTTGTTTATAGGTGAGAGAGATAAGAAATAAGAGGATCAAGAGAGTGGTAATAAAGACGACAAAACGTCTTTGAGTTGATGAAAATTTTCTAAAACTAATTGCAAGTCCATACAACGCAAAAATGAGAAGGATCCATACCAATATTCCAAGCTCATCGGGAAATAAATCCTGATAGAAACCCTTGAATTGAAAAAGTCTTACCTTGAATACGCCAAACCATGTTTGGGGCTCGGTACCGGGGATATTTCTAAACGTAAGAAATGATTTCGTCTGCAAAAAACCGTGTTTCAGTTCAAAAAGAATGCGCAGACTCATGGGAATAGCTATTCCCAATAAAATTGCACCAACCTTTTTCACTGATCCAAAGAAAAGTTTTGTGTTTCTTGTAAGAATAATGGTTAAGAAGAGGCTTGGGAAGAGGAAAGTTCCAAACGCAACCTCTGCTTCAGCTATCATCCCTGCAGAAATTGCTATGGTAAAAAGGTATATCAGTTTCTTTTCTTGAAGGTATTTCTTTGATGCGATGATCAGCATGATAATGAAAGGCATTGTCAGGATGCTATTGATAGGAAATGTTGATGTCCTGATAAAGTAAGGCGAAACTGAAATAACAGCTAAAACAAGTAGAGCAAGCGCATTGCCGTGCTCCTTTCTCACAAAGTACCAAAAGGCAAGTGCTTCGATGAGTGCAACAAATGTGATGAAGTAATAAAAAGATTGTGAGGCTCCATTGGTGAGAGCAAATGGAATGGCCAGAAAGTAATACCACCAAGCGCCGTGAAAAACCCCCTGCGCTCCAGTTGTGGGCCCCAGGAGAGTGATGTTTTTATCAACAACTATATCTTTTGCAACAAGAAAATCACGACCTTGGTCATAAGTATAGGGCACTGTTTCACGCATGATTGACGGAATTCGAAGGGCAAGAAAAAGAATGACTATAATTATAGTTGCAACAAGCCAAGGCTTCTTCATCTGTTGTCATATTAGCCTATTTTTGATAGAATTGCCAGCATGTCATTAACATCTGCTGAGTGTGGTGTCTCGGTTGGAGACGAGGTTCCAAAATCTCGGGACGACCGCTTTGAGTGCCCTGCTGTTAGGGCAAGCATACTTTTAGGCCTTGCAGGTCTTCATGAGCTTGGGACTCCTGACGATGAGCGAACAAAGGCCGTTTATGAGATTGATGGGCCTATATGTTTACATCTTAGAGAGCAATCAGAAAACCCTGATTCTTATTTAAATTTTGCATGTCCAGAGATCCGAAGAAGGGCAATTGCAGAGATTTGTGAGATGGCATCAGCCGGATACTCAGCTTCGGATTTACGAGAGGCACTGAGACTTGTCCATCCATTATTCAGACGGCAGGCCGAGTTTGATGTTTGGGATATTCTTCACCCGCCAGCTCCTGCCGCTCCCACTATGCTAACCTAGGCCTAGAAATAACTTCTAACACGAGTAGAGTAAAATTATAAGTATGGCAAAATTCTTTCAGAGATTCGCTGTGATTTTGTATGCAATCCTCATCGCTCTTCTTGCTCTCTATTCTTTTTCCCTCACTGATCCCAATATTACCTTTGTAAATCATGCTCTTTGGACCAATTTTCGAAATGTCATGGTCGATTTCGGATATTATGATCGACCGCACTCTTGGCTAGCTTTCATTGCTCTCATTATTGCACTTTTTAGTTTCCACATGTATTTCGTTAAACACGCAAAAAAATATGCGCCCCTGCATATTGCGCTCGTTGCTGGACTGATACTTATCTTTGCCTATCCATTTCTTTCCCGCGATCTTTTTAACTACATGTTTGACGCACGCATTTTGACTACCTACGGAGCAAATCCATATACGCATAGAGCAGCAGACTTTCCGGCTGATTCATGGCTGCGGTTTATGCACTGGACACACCGACCATATCCGTATGGGCCAATATTTTTACCACTCACACTCATCCCCTCACTCCTAAGTTTTGGAAAATTCGCAATGGGGTTCATACTTTTTAAGCTTTTATTTGTCGTTGCATATGTTTTCACCGTTTTGACATTACAAAAAAGAGATCGGACTTGGGCGATTTTTTTTGCGACTCACCCGCTTGTGTTGATTGAAGGACTTGTGAATGGTCATAACGATCTCATTTCAGTCTGGTTTGGATTGATGGGACTCCTTGCACTTAAAAACCGGCTCGCAGCAACTGCTTTATTTGGGCTATCGGCTGGGATTAAATATTTTACCTCAGCATTGTTTGCACTTTTGATCCCGCTTAAAAGAAACGTCGGAAGATATATCGCATTTGCCGGAGTTACCGCACCTGTTTTA